>SDBT01000340.1_pt1 | contig 72019 bp, 85 predicted proteins | sample 2277101 | NCBI WGS metagenome assembly SDBT01 (sample SAMN10404973, study PRJNA504765) | marine sediment metagenome | isolation source: marine sediment core GS10_PC15, 103 cmbsf | place: Arctic Ocean: Southern Knipovich Ridge | collected 2010
AACAAGGAAAGTAAAAATACTATTGGAATAATTGCTGTAGCCGATACTTTAAAAGAATATTCCAAAGAAGCTGTTGATATTTTACACAAACTAAAGAAGAAGACAGTTATAATCACAGGTGACAATAAAAGGGTGGGGCAAGCAATAGCCAAACAATTGGGTATTGATTATGTTTTAGCCGAGGTTCTGCCTCACGAAAAAGCAGCTGAAATCCAAAAATTACAAAAGCAGAACAATATTGTGGCTATGGTAGGTGATGGTATTAACGATGCCCCAGCTTTAGCTCAGGCCGATTTAGGTATTGCTTTAGGTTCGGGTACTGATGTGGCCATAGAAACGGGAGAAATAGTTTTGATTAAAGATGATTTGCGAGATGTTATCACCGCTATTGATTTGAGTAAATATACTTTAAGAAAAATCAAGCAAAATCTTTTTTGGGCCTTCTTTTACAATAGTGTTGGTATTCCTATCGCTGCAGGGGTTTTATATCCGTTAACTGGTTGGTTTTTAAATCCATCAATTGCGGCTGTAGCTATGGCTTTTTCTTCAGTGAGCGTTGTCTCTAATTCACTCTTAATGAAAAGATATAAGCCTAAATTGTGAATATTGGCAAACTAAAAATATAGGAAAATGGTTTTATAAAGCCCGCGATACTTTTTATTTTTTTAGAGTTATATTAAAATGAAATATATTAAGAAAAACAAGAAATGAAAAGGACTATTTGGATATTAATCATAATCATTATTTTGTTAAGCCCTCTAGTAAATAAGGCTAATTTTGTTTTGGCAGATTCTGAGAAAACCCAGATCTATTTTTTTTCTAGTGCTATTTGTCCGCATTGTACCAAAGAGAGAGAATTTTTGGAGGAATTAAAGAAAAAATATCCAGAAATTGAAATTAAAGAATACGAAGTAGTTTATAATCCAGAAAATAAAAAGATTTTGGAGGAATTTTATGAAAAGTACCAAGTACCAGAAAAAGATAAAGGATGGGTCCCAGTAACTTTTACTCCTAGTGGATATTTTATTGGTTTTAACCAACAAGTTGCCGGAGATATCGAAAATTGTTTAATAGAATGTATAGGTAATGGACAGACAACGCCTTCCCAAATTACTATTCCAATTTTTGGCCAAATTGATCTTTCTAATATGTCTTTACCAGTTTTAACTGTGACGTTGGGAGCTCTAGATGGATTTAATCCTTGCGCAATGTGGATTCTATTATTCCTGATTACTCTTTTAATAAATACTCGTTCTCGAAAAAGAATGTTATTAGTGGGAGGAATATTTATTGGAGCTTCTGGTGTTGTTTATTTTCTTATTTTGACTGCTTGGTTGAATTTATTTTTTGCTTTAAGTTATGTAAACCTAACTCGAATTCTTATTGGAGCGTTTGCTTTAGGAGTGGGAGGGTGGCAAATTAAGAACTTTATTGGTTATAAAGGAGTTTGTCCGGTAACTGATGGAAGTTCTAAATTAAAAGATAGAATAAAAAACGGATTAAGAGATCGGGCAGAAAAATTAGTTTCTTCTCCATTCACTTTTGTGATGTTAGGAGGGGTAATAATTTTAGCTTTTGGAGTAAATCTAATTGAGTTTTTTTGTTCAGCTGGAATACCTGCTATTTTTTCTCGAGTTTTAGCTTTAAACCAACTAACTACTTTAAGCTACTATTTTTACCTTTTACTTTATACTTTTGTGTTTATGTTGGATGATTTAATTATTTTTTCTATTGCGGCTATTACTTTAAGTAAGATAGGTTTCTCTGGGAAATATAATTACTGGGCTACTTTAATTGGAGGACTATTAATGTTTGTTTTAGGAATTTTACTGATATTTAAACCGGAACTTTTAATGTTTGGTTAACCAGACATTAAGGACTCAAAAATCTATGGAAAGAGAAAAAGCATTAAATTTGTTAAAAGAAAATGTCAAAAATGAAAATCTTATTAAGCATTGTTTGGCTACAGAAGCCGCAATGAAGGATTTAGCTGAGCACTTTGATCAAGATAAGGATAAATGGGCTCTTTGTGGTTTATTACATGATATTGATTATGACAAAGTAAAATGGCCAGAGAATCCAGAGTTACATTCAAAAGTGGGAGCTAAAATGTTAAAAGATTTAGGTATTGCTGAAGAAATTTGTAATGCTGTTCTCGTTCATAATGAGATCCACGGTATTGAGCCCAAAACTCAGATGGCAAAAACGTTACACTGTATTGATCCCTTAACTGGATTAATTGTAGCAGCCACCTTGGTTTTACCCTCAAAGAAAATAAATGACTTGAAGGTAGAAAATGTTTTGAACCGATTTAATGAAAAACATTTTGCCAAAGGAGCAAATCGGGATATTATTAAAAAATGTGAAGGGTATTTGAATTTACCCTTAGAGAAACTTGTCGAAATTGTTTTAAAAGCAATGCAAAACATCTCAGAAAATTTAGGGTTATAAAAGTGAGGATTTTGATTCTTATTTGCATTGTCTAAACTTTTCGGATAAAATTATATAATTAGTTTTAAAAGTCGAAAATTTAAAAAATAAAATAAATATGTTTGATCTAAAAGATAAAGTAGCTATTATTACCGGAGCTAGAAGGGGAATGGGTAGAACCCATGCTTTAATTTTAGCTAAAGCCGGAGCAAAAGTAGTAGTTTCTGATATTTCACAAGAAGACTGTCAGAAAGTTGTAGATGAAATTGAAAAAGACGGGGGAGAAGCATTAGCTTATAAATGTGATGTATCCAAAAAAGAAGAAATTGAAGGAATGGTTAAAGAAACAGTTGATAAGTTTGGAAAAGTGGATATTTTAGTAAATAACGCTGGAATAGCTCAATTCAAACCCTTTTTGGAATTAACTGAAGAAGAATGGGATAGAACTTTGGATATAAATCTTAAAGGATATTTTTTATGCGCTCAGACAGTAGCTAAAGAAATGGTAAAACAAAAATCAGGAGCGATAGTTAATATTGCGTCTGTGGCTATGGGACAAGTAGGAGTCGGTTTTCTAAATTTAGCTCATTATTGTGCTTCAAAAGGAGGGATCGTTGGTATGACAGAGGCTTTAGCCCTAGAATTGGCTCCTTATAACATTAGAATTAATGCTGTTTCTCCGGGCATGATTGAAACTCCAATGATAGATTCTATTAAAGAGAATCCGGAACAAGAAAAAGAATTGTTAAAACGAGTTCCAATGAAAAGGATGGGAAAACCCGAAGAGGTTTCTAATTTAGTTTTGTTTCTAGTTTCTGATGAATCCTCTTATATGACAGGTTCTATTGTGGTAGTTGACGGAGGTTGGCTAGCGGGTTAATCGTTTAGGAATACAAATTTTTGGGACTATTGTTAATTCGTTCTCCAGAGAATATAATGGTAAAATAGTAGAATAAAGTTTTTATTATGTTTTTTAGTAGATTATTAAAGAACTTATTAATATCTTTGGGTTGTCTTTTGATTGGATTTGGAATAGGGATGATAATAAGTGAGAACTTCCAAATGGAAAAAAACCAGTATTGGTTAATAACCGTAGGTTCTTTAATCTTGGGAGGTTTTGTTACCGCCCTAGGAATAGCTAAAAAAGTTCCTAAAAAGAAAATAATAGAAGAACCAGGAGAAGTTGGTTTAAAAGAGTCGTTTAGTGTTTCTGAAGAGATCCAATCTCCAGAAAAAAAGGTCGAATCTTAATAATTTAAATAGTTAAAATATTATGACTACAGCTTATTGTGTAAAATGTAAAGAAAAAAGAGAAATACAGGACGAAAAGGAAGTATCAATGAAAAGAAAAGGAGGAAAAAAGGGGAGGGCTTTAACTGGTACTTGTCCGAAGTGTGGAACAAAGATGTTTAGAATTCTTGGTTCAAAAAAGAAGGAAGCTTAAAATTTTAATTCTCTGTGAATATTTTTGGCAAGAGAAAAAGATTCCTTTTAACTTTTATTGGATTATTGCTTTTACCTAATGGTTATGCCTGGTGGCAAATTTTTGATTTAGTGGGATACCAATATTTGGAAGTTGTTTTTTAAATGTTGATCAGGGAGATGCTATTTTTATTGAAACTCCTCAAAGACATCAGATTTTAATTGATGGAGGACCAGATACAACTATTTTAGAAAAATTAGCAAAAGGGCTTTCTTTTTGAGATAACCACATCGATCTTATAATTTTAATTCATCCAGAAAAAGATTATTTAGCAGGCTTGATCGAAGTCTTAAAAAGTTATAAAGTAGATTATAATTTATTTTTATGAAACATCCTAAACAAGAAAAAACAGTGGTTTTAATAAAGCCAGATGGAGTAAAGAGAGGTTTAGTAGGAGAAATAATTTCAAGAATAGAAAAAAGAGGATTAAAGATAGTTTCTCTTGAAATGTTTCAGGCAACAAAGGAACAAATAGATAGACATTATCCAAAGGATGAAGAGTGGATAAGCAGAATTGGTAAGAAGACATTAAAAAATTTCAAAGATTACGAAATGGATGTGAAAAACGAAATGGGGACAGAAGAGCCTTTGGAGATTGGCAAACAAGTCAGACAATGGTTAATAAGTTATCTGACTTCTGGACCAATGGCTAAGATAGTAGTTGAAGGACTTCATGCGATTAATATGGTAAGAAAAATAGCTGGTACCACTATGCCATCAGAAGCGGATATAGGAACAATTCGAGGGGATTTTTCTGTAGATGATGCAACCGCTGCTAATCGCGACAAAAGAGCTGTCTACAATATTCTTCATGTTTCCGAAACCGAAAAAGAAGCCGACCATGAATTAAATTTTTGGTTTGCAGCAGAAGACATATTCGATTACAAGAAAGAAGAATAGAAATTTTCAAGAAATTGACTTGATGTCCTTATACACGTTATAATAAAAGTAGCCCTGCTATTTCTAGTTAGAATTCTAGAACAAACCTTTTCACAGGGAGCCTAATATTTGTTCTTGACTGAGGTCAGAACGTGAAGGTACCCACCTAAACTATTTTCTGGAGAATCTCTAGAAAAGGCAGGGCATCAAAAAGCACCAAAGAGATTATGGTGCTTTTTGATTTTTTTAACGCTTACAATGAACTTGGTCGGGGCACCGGGACTCGAACCCGGAATCACACGCACCCCATGCGCGTATGTTAACCAATTACACTATGCCCCGTCTTTTTTATTTCTGGCGTTTTCCCATTGCCTTAATACATTTAGTACAGGCTAATACTTTTGTTCCATTAGGTAATCTAACCTTTTGTAAATTAGGATATTTTCTTCTTTTAGTAGTGGGATTATATTTTCCTCTGAGCTTTTTAAGCTTCCAGACTACTGTTGATTTTTTACTGCAGATTGCGCATTCTTTTGCCATATGATCATATTGTAGCAAGATTTTATTTTTCTTTCAAGTTATGTTAGAATTAATTTCATGACCATTATTATTTTTGCTTTAATTGTTTTACTTTTTTCAATTATTATTCATGAGATTGCTCACGGCAGTGTAGCTTATTCTTTAGGAGACCCTACGGCAAAATATGCAGGTCGCTTAACTTTAAATCCCTTAAAACATTTAGACCCATTTGGTTCGGTCATCTTACCCTTACTTTTATTTATTATCGGAAGTCCAATACTTTTTGGTTATGCAAAACCAGTGCCAATTAATCCTTACAATTTTCGAGACCAAAAGTGGGGAGCTTTAAAGGTAGCTATTGCTGGTCCTGCTGCAAATTTTTTAATTGCGATAATTTTTGGCCTTTCAGTGAGATTCATAAACTTACCTGAACAACTTGCTAGTTTTTTTGTACTTATTACCTTTTATAATGTCTTATTAGGATTGTTTAATTTAGTTCCTATTCCACCACTTGATGGTTCTCATATTCTTTTTACCTTTTTACCGGAAAAATGGGCGAATATTAAGATTTTTTTGCAACGATACGGATTTTTTATTCTAATCTTCTTTATTTTTTTTGGAGGGCTTCACTTCTTATTTCAAGTAATCGAAAAAATTTCCTTTTTGATTACAGGAATTTGACAAATTAAAAATTATTTGCTAAATTAACTTTCGTGAGCGCATTGCGCTTAATTATTTTTACAAATGAAAAATTAATATGCCAACAATTCGCCAACTTATTAAAAAAAAGAGGCAGCGAGTCAAAAAGCGTACAAAGATGCGCGCTTTAGAGTCTGGTTTTGATGTTTTGAAAAACCGACCATCGTTATACCCCTCTCCTTTTAAGAGGGGAGTTTGTATCAAAGTCTTTACAGCTACTCCTAAAAAACCTAATTCAGCCTTAAGAAAAGTAGCTAGAGTTAGACTCTCTAATGGTATGGAAGTTACTGCATATATTCCTGGAGAAGGTCATAATTTACAGGAACACTCAGTAGTTTTGATTCGAGGAGGAAGAGTCAGAGATTTACCCGGAGTAAGATATCATATTGTAAGAGGAATTTTAGACACGGGTGGAGTAGAAGAAAGACAACAAAAGAGATCAAAATACGGAACAAAAAAAGGAAAGTCCGCTAGGGGTATCGCCCCGAGCGGCTCTAGTTCTTCGGAACCGGAGAAAACAGAAGAAAAACCAAAGGAATAATATAATATGAAAAAAAAGAGTCAAATACATCAAATTTTACCTGACAGAATATATAATGACATTATGGTTTCAAAATTCATAAATCAGGTAATGAAGAAAGGGAAGAAAACAATCGCCCAGAAAATTGTTTATCAGTCTTTTGATGAAATTCAAAAAAAGACAAAAAAAGAACCCTTGGACGTTTTTAAAGAAGCCATAAATAATACTTCGCCACTTCTTGAAGTTAAACCAAAAAGGATAGGAGGAGCAACTTATCAGGTACCAATGGAAGTGAATGGAGACAGAAGGACGACTCTTGCTATGCGTTGGATAATTGGAGCAGCTAAGACAAGAGCCAAGAAACCAATGGGAGAAAAATTAGCTGAAGAAATAGTAGATGCTTATAATAATACAGGAGAAGCCGTAAAGAAAAAAATTAATGTTCATCGAATGGCTGAAGCCAACAAGGCATTTGCTCACTTCGCACGCGCACGTTAGATACTATGTCAAGACAATATCCAATAGAAAAGGTTAGAGATATAGGGATTATCGCTCATATTGATGCTGGTAAAACCACCGTTACTGAACGGATACTTTTTTATACGGGAATTTCTCATAAGATAGGAGAAGTACATAAGGGGGAGGCTGTCATGGATTGGATGGATCAAGAAAAAGAAAGAGGAATCACCATTACTGCTGCAGCTACCACTTTTTTCTGGAAAGAACACCAGATTAATCTTATTGATACTCCTGGACACATTGATTTTACTGCTGAAGTTCAAAGATCGTTACGGGTATTAGATGGAGCAGTGGTCGTGTTTGATGGAGTGGCTGGAGTAGAACCTCAATCAGAGACAGTTTGGCATCAGGCAGATCGTTTTAATGTTCCGAGAATTTGTTTCATAAATAAATTAGATAGGACCGGAGCTTCTTTTGATAACAGTCTTCAATCGATCTTTGATAAACTTACTTTAAATGCAGTAGCTCTTCAAATACCAATAGGTCAATCTGATACATTTGAAGGAGTGATTGATCTTTTAACAATGAAAGCATTGTATTTTGAAGGGGACGCTGGACAAAATGTTGTTGAAAAAGAAATTCCAGAAGAATTAAAAGAAAAAGCTGAGGGCTTTCGTCAAAAGATGATGGAAAAAGTTGTTGCTGAAGACGAAGTTTTATTAGAAAAATTCTTAAAAAAGGAAGAGATTACGCCTCAAGAATTAAGGGAAGTTTTAAGGAAAGCCTGTTTGACATATAAACTTATTCCGGTATTGTGCGGATCAGCTTTAAAGAATAAAGGAGTACAACCATTGATTGATGGAATTGTTGATTTTCTTCCTTCTCCAGTTGACCTTCCTCCAGTGGAAGGAATTGATCCTAAAACAGGAGAGAGCACTTCAAGGAAATCTACAGATTCAGAACCGTTTTCAGCTTTAGTTTTTAAAATTGCTACTGATCCCTATGTTGGTACTTTAACGTATTTCCGAGTTTATTCTGGGGTCTTAAATAAAGGTTCATATATTTTTAACTTAACTAGCGGAAAACAGGAAAGAATTAGTCGGCTTTTGAGAATGCACGCTGATTCTCGAGAGGAATTAGACGAGATCTATGCTGGAGAAATTGGAGCTACGGTAGGTTTAAAAAATACAAGCACAGGACATACGCTTTGTGATAATTCCAACCCCATATTACTTGAAAAGATTATATTCCCCGAACCTGTAATTTCTATGCGAATTGAACCTAAAACTAAAGCCGAGCAAGAAAAATTAACCTTATCGTTAAGAAGATTAACCGATGAAGATCCAACTTTTAGAGTAAAAGAAGATCAGGAAACAGGAGAGACAATTGTTTCTGGAATGGGTGAATTGCATTTAGAGATTATTTCTGATAGGCTTAAAAGAGAATTTAAGGTAGATGCTAATTATGGTCGTCCCCAAGTAGCCTACAAAGAAACCATACTAGGAGAGGCCGAAGCAGAAGGAAAATATGTTCGTCAGTCAGGAGGTCGTGGGCAATATGGTCATGTTTGGCTTCGTCTTCAACCAAAGAAAAGAGGAGAGGGTTTCGAATTCATTAATGAAATAAAAGGAGGAATAATTCCCCGAGAATTTATTCCGGCAGTAGAAAAAGGAGTAAAAGAAGCGATGCAAAAAGGTATTTTAGCAGGTTATCCTTTAGTAGATATAGAAATCACGTTATATGATGGAAGTTTCCATGACGTTGATTCTTCAGAATTCGCCTTTAAAATTGCAGGTTCCATGGCTTTTCAAACAGCTGCCCAAAGAGCTAAAGTAGTTTTACTGGAACCGATAATGAAAACTGAAGTTGTTACTCCGTTAGATTTTTTTGGAGAGGTGATTTCTGATTTAAGTGCTAGAAGAGGAAAGATTAAAGAGACCGTAGATAGAGTAGGAATGAAAGTAATTGCAGTTTCGATTCCCTTAGCTGAGATGTTTGGTTATGCCACTGCTGTACGTTCTCTTACAGAAGGAAGAGCTACATTTACCATGGAATTTGATTGTTATGAAAAGGTTCCCAACAATATTACTCAGGAGATTATTGAAGGTAAGGAGAAATAACTTGCAAATTTCTAAAAATTGAGTAAAATACAGTTGACATTATTTTTAAATCTAATAAAATATAAACATAGTTAATAATTCACTTCGTAAATTCGCTGATCTATGTAAATACTAGCATCTATTGGTGATGTTTTACGAAGTCAAATATAAATGACAGAAAAATTTGAAAGAGGAGGAAAGCCTCATATTAATATAGGTACTATTGGTCATGTCGACCATGGTAAAACAACTCTTACCGCCGCCATTTTAAAAGTCTCTAAAATGAGAGGATTCAAATCCTCAGAAAGAAATGTCGAACAAATTGATTCTGCCCCAGAAGAGAAAGCCAGAGGTTTAACTATTTCCATTTGCCATACTGAATATGAAACTGATAAGCGTCATTACGCTTTAATTGATTGTCCTGGTCATGCAGATTATATTAAAAACATGATTACAGGAGCTGCTCAAATGGATGGCGCAATTTTATTAGTTTCAGCGCCCGATGGTCCAATGCCTCAAACAAAAGAACATATTCTATTGGCTCGTCAGGTAGGATTACCTTCATTAGTTGTCTTTTTAAATAAGACTGATCAAGTAGATGATCCAGAGATTATAGAATTAGTTGAATCAGAAGTTCGCGAACTTTTAAAGAAATATGAATATCCGGGTGATGAAATCCCAATAATTAGAGGATCAGCTGTTAAGGCTTTAGAAGCAACATCTTCTGATGATGAAAAGGCTAAATGTATTGTAGAGTTACTTGATGCTATAGATAATAATATTCCTGAACCTGTTCGAGAATTAGATAAACCATTTTTAATGCCGATCGAAGATGTGTTTTCAATCGAAGGAAGAGGAACAGTAGCCACTGGTAGGATTGAACGAGGAGTTCTTAATTCTAATGACGAAGTTGAAATAATTGGTATACGGCCTACTCAGAAAACAGTAGCAGTAAGCGTTGAGATGTTTAATAAAACTCTTGACGAAGGAAGGGCAGGAGATAATGTTGGTATTTTGCTTAGGGGTTTAAAAAAAGAAGACATAGAACGAGGCCAAGTTTTAGCCAAACCCGGAAGTATTACTCCCCATACCGAATTTGATGCTGAGGTTTATGTTTTAACCAAAGAAGAGGGTGGTCGTCATACTCCCTTCTTTTCTGGATACAAACCTCAACTTTTTATTCGAACAAGTGATATTACAGGAGAAATAACCTTACCAGAAGGCACTGAGATGGTTATGCCTGGCGATACTGCCAATTTAAAAGTTAAATTGATTGCTCCAGCTGCTCTTGAAGAAAAACAAAGATTTGCTATTAGAGAAGGTGGTAAAACTGTAGGAGCAGGAGTAGTGACAAAGATAATAAAATAGGTGTTTCTTTCAAAATGCCGGTAAAAAAAACCGCAACTCACAAAAAGAAAGCTGTTAAAGAAGTTGAAGCAAAACCACGGCTTCGAATAAAACTTCGAGCTTACGATCATAAAATTATCGATAATAGTACTCGACAGATTATTGATATTGCTGCACGTTACGGAGTGGATGTGGTAGGACCTGTTCCCTTACCGACAGAAATTCATAAATTTACCGTAAATAGATCAAGTTTTATTCACAAAGATTCACGGGAACAATTTGAAATGAGAATTCATAAACGATTGATTGATATTATAAATCCTAACCCTGATATTATTGAGGCATTACGAGATCTAAATCTTCCTTCAGGAGTCAATATTGAGGTAAAAATCTAAAAAAGATTAAATGGTAATAAATGGTGAGATTACATTCTTGAAAATCTAGATTTCATTTTGAAATAGCTATGGTATGATGGGGAGCCGGGCTATGCCCGGTTTTCGATTAAAAATATTATTAATATGAAAAAATTTATTCTTGGAGAAAAAATTGAAATGTCGCAGTTTTTTGATAAAGAAGGCCGGGTTATTCCTGTAACTTTAATTGAATGTGGGCCTTGTTATGTTTTACAAAAGAAAACCAAGGAACAAGATGGTTATGAAGCTGTACAGATAGGGTATAAAAAGATAGAGAAAAAAAACAAGATTAAAAAAACAATGAAGGGAAAAGAGTTTAGATATATTAGAGAAGGGGAAATAGACAATACAGAACAATTAAAAATTGGAGATAAGATTGATATTTCAATTTTTAAGGAAGGGGATATTGTGAAAGTTGCTGGTATTACTAAGGGAAAGGGTTTTCAGGGGGCAGTAAAAAGATGGGGATTTTCTGGAAGAGATGCTACTCATGGTGTAAAACACGAACATAGAACATTAGGTTCTGTAGGGTCTGCTTTTCCACAGAGAGTAATAAAAGGAAGAAAGATGCCAGGAAGAATGGGGGGAAAGAGAAAGACAGTTAAAAATTTAAAAGTGGTTAGAGTAGACACAGAAAACAATTTATTAGCAGTGAAAGGAGCTATACCGGGAAGAAGGGGAATATTGCTAGAGATTAAGGAATAGAGTAGAAAAAAAGCACCTACTAGTCAAATTGACTTTCAGTGCTTTAAAATGTTGAAGAGTTCTAGTTTTTTTCTATTTCTCGTGCTAGGAGTACGCTGCGAGTACCGGGATTATTCAGAAAATGTATCACTTTCCATCCCTCTTTTCCTACTTTATTGAGCGCCTTAAGAAGATCATCGTCTTCGCCCCGGATTTTGAGTATTTGGTACTCATATTTTTTCATTTTCTCACCCCTTTTCTATTGTTAAAGAGCTTTTCAAGATGAAATTATTATAACGAATTAAATTATGCTTGTCAATACGTACAACCAAGAAGGCAAAAAGATAGGACAGACAAGATTACCAAAAGAGGTTTTTGAAGTGAAAATGAATTCTGATTTAGTTCATCAGGTTGCTTTGTCTCAAATGGCAAATCGAAGACAAGTTATTGCTCATACTAAAGGAAAAGGAGAAAAAAGAGGTGGAGGTCGTAAACCCTGGCGACAAAAAGGAACCGGAAGAGCTCGAGCAGGTTCGATTAGATCACCTATTTGGCGAGGAGGGGGAGTGACTTTTGGTCCGACAAAAGCAAGGGTGTTTAAAAAGAAAATTCCTCAAAAAATGAAAAGAAAATCTTTGTTTATGGTACTTTCAGCAAAAGCTGAAAATAATTTAATAGTTCTTTTGGATAAACTAAAAATTGAACAACCAAAAACTAAAGAAATTTTAAACATTTTAAGAAAGCTTCCCTGTAAAGAACAAAGTTGTTTGATTGCTTTGCCTACAATTGATAAAAAAATAGTTTTATCAGCAAGAAATCTTTCAAAAATTAAGACCCAAGAGGCAAGAAATTTAAACGTTTTAGACTTACTTTCTGTTAAATATTTATTAATGACAAAAGAGGCGGTAAAAACCATAAAAGAAACTTTCGTAGAAAAAACTAAATAACAAAACTATGCCTGTATTAGATTTCCTTCACAAAAAGAAAAAAATGAAAAAGGAAGACAAGAAAGAAAAGAAAGAAGCTAAAAAAGTAAAAGAAGTTAAACCTTCTAGAGTTGAAGTTCCAAAATTAAAGAGAAGGAAAGAATTTCCCCAAATTTATCGAATATTGAAATCTCCCCATATTTCAGAGAAATCAACTGATTTAATAGAAAAGAGCCAATATGTTTTTAAGGTTTTTCCAAACACAAATAAAACAGAAATAAAGAAGGCAGTTGAGAGTTATTATGGAGTAGATGTTTTATCAGTAAACTTAATCAAAATTCCTGCCAAAAGAAGGCGATTGGGAAAAATTTCTGGTTTTCGAACAGGACATAAAAAAGCAATAATAAAAATAAAGAAAGGACAAAAAATAGAGATATTGTAAACCATTAATAACATGAAAATATACAAACCAACCACGCCAGGAAGAAGAGGAATGACAGGAATAGACTTTTCTCAACTTACAAAGAAAAAGCCAGAAAAAAGACTTCTAAAACCCCTTAAAAAGAAAGCAGGTAGGGGTAATAATGGTAGGATTACTATTCGACATAGAGGAGGAGGGGCCAAAAGACGTTATAGAATTGTTGAATTTTCAGCACAAAACTTGGACACGTCTGCTAAAGTAATAGCCTTAGAATATGATCCAAACAGAACAGCTTTTATAGCCCTTTTACAATATCCAGATAATCAAAAACAATATATATTAGCTCCTCAAGGCTTGAAAGTCGGGGATGAAATAATATATTCTGTAAAAACCCCTTTAACTCCTGGTAACCGGACAAAGCTAAAAAATGTCCCAGTAGGAACTATGGTATATAATATTGAAATGATACCTGGTAAAGGAGGAAAGCTTGTTCGTGGGGCGGGAACAGGGGCTCAAATTTTAGCCCAAGAAAAAGGATATGCTAATCTTAAGATGCCGTCTAGCGAAATTCGAAAGATCAATAACGAATGTTTTGCCTCTATTGGTATGGTATCTAATCCAGAGCACCGGTTTGTTAAAATTGGAAAAGCAGGAAGAGTTCGCTTAAAAGGAAGAAGACCTAAGGTTCGAGGGAGTGCTATGAATCCTTGTGACCATCCTCATGGTGGTGGAGAAGGAAGATCACCTATTGGTTTAAAGCATCCTAAAACTCCATGGGGAAAGCCAGCTCTGGGAGTTAAAACAAGAAAAAAACATAAACAGACAAATAAATTTATTATTCAGAGAAGAAAAAAGAAAAAATAATATGTCAAGAAGTCTTAAAAAAGGTCCATATGTTGACCAAAAATTACTAAAAAAGATATCTAAAGTGAAAAAGGATGACAAGGTTATTATTAAAACCTGGGCTAGAAGTTCTGCTATTGCTCCCGAAATGGTGGGTTTTACTTTTGGAGTCCATAACGGCAAAGAGCACGTTCCAGTTTATATAACAGAGGATATGGTAGGGCATAAGCTTGGAGAATTTTCTGCCACTACTAAATTTTCTCGACATGGAGGTAAAATACAAAAAGAATTAGAAGTAAAAGCATCTCAAAAAGAAAAAGAGAAGTTAGAGGACGAGAAATAAATAAAAAAATATGCCAGTTACAGCAAAATTACGACATTTACGTATTGCTCCCCGGAAAGTTAGAGAAGTTGCTGATTTGATTCGGGGAAAAAGAGTAGATGAAGCTCAAGCTTTACTAGAATTTTTAGTAAGAAAATCGGCAGAACCAGTATTAAAACTTTTAAAGGGAGCAATTGCTTCAGCGCGTTATAGTTTTCAAATAGAGAAATCGAATCTTTACATATCCAAGATTTTTGTTGATGAAGGACCAAAATTAAAAAGATGGAAACCAGCTTCTCGAGGCCGAGTTTCGCCAATTTTAAAAAGAACTTCTAATATAACAATAGTTCTTGATGAAATTGAGAAGAAAAAAAGAAAAAAAGTTAAGATCGAGAAACCAACACAAGAACCAAAAATAGAAAAAGAAAAAAGAATAACTGAAAAGCCTAAATTTAAACCAGAAAAGAAAGAGATTAAGAAAACTAAAAAAGAAATTGGATTAAGAAGAATATTTAAGAGAAAATCTTTTTAAATATGTCTCATAAAGTTCATCCTAAAGCATATAGAATAAAAGGGATAGAAGATTGGAATAGCCGTGGTTTTTATGGAAAGAAAATGCCTCAATACCTTGAGGAAGATTTTATAATTAAAGAATTTCTAATGAAAAAATTATCTGAAGCTTCGGTTGCCAACATTGAAATCGAACGCTCAGAGAATAAATTAAACGTTATTATTAACACATCCAGAGCAGGCCTTATCATTGGTAGAGGAGGAGAGGGAGTTGAGAAGTTAAAGAAAATATTACAAACGGAACTAATCCGTAGAAAAAAGAATTTAATCCCAAAAGAGATGAAAGTCGAAATTAGAGAAATTAAAAATCCGTGGCTTTCTTCGTGTCTTGTTGCTCAATGGATAGCTGGACAAATTAAAAAAAGAGTCGCTTACCGAAGAGTTTTAAAAAGAGCCTTAGATAAAGTTGTTACTAATAAAGAAGTAAAAGGAGCAAGAGTGGAAGTTGCGGGAAGATTAAACGGAGTTGAAATTGCCAGAACAGAATGGTTAGGGAGCGGCCAGCTTCCTCGTCAGACACTAAGAGCTGATATTGATTATGCTCAAGCCCGAGCTTACTGCACGTACGGCGTAATAGGAATAAAGGTCTGGATTTATAAAGGAGAAAAATTCTAATATGGTTTTATTAATGCCCAAAAAAGTAAAACACAGAAAGTGGCGAAAAGGTAGATCTAAAGGAGTAGAAACCCGAGCTACTAACCTCACCTTCGGAAGTTACGGACTTAAATCGTTAGGTACATGTTGGATTACTTCCCGTCAAATTGAGGCAGCCAGACGAGTTATAATTAGGTATCTTAGAAAAGGCGGAAAGCTTTGGATTAGAATCTTTCCAGACAAACCTGTAACTTTTAAGGGTACTGAGATTCCGATGGGAGGAGGAAAAGGGGGAGTTGATCATTATGTTTTTCCAATAAAGCCAGGTCGAATTATTTTTGAGCTAGAAGGAATTAAAGAAAATTCAGCCAAAGAAGCTTTTAGAAAAGCGGGTGACAAATTACCAATTAAGACTAAATTCATTAAAAGATAATCTTATTATGAAATCTAGCGAACTTCGTAAAAAAAGCGAAAGAGAATTGAATAAGACCCTTCAAGAGTTATGTAAAAACTTAAAACATCTTCGGTTTAAACTTACTTCTAATAAATTAAAAAACATCGGAGAAATTAAACAAACTAAAAAAAATATTGCTAGAATAAAAACTCTTGTCCGCGAAGACCACGCAAAACGAAGTCTAAGCGGTAACAAATCATAATATGCCAAAACGTAAATTAACGGGAATTGTTATTTCCGACAAAATGCAAAAAACAGTAGTAGTAAAGATTGAACGAATTAAAAAACACCCTAAATATAAGAAGAGATATACAGTTTCAAAGAAATATAAAGCACATGATGAAAAAGAAGAATATAAAATAGGGGACAGAATAATTATTGAAGAATGTCGACCATTAAGTAAAGACAAGAAATGGAAAATAGTCGGTAAAGCTTAAACAAATTATGATTCAACATAGAACAATGTTAAAAGTGGCTGATAATTCTGGAGCAAAAATTATTCAGTGTATTAACATTCTTGGTGGGACCCATAGACACTATGCTCAATTGGGTGATATTATTGTAGCTGCAGTAAAAAAGGCTGAACCTAGAAAGCCAGTAAAAAAACATGATGTAATTAAAGCGGTGATTATTAGACAAAAAAAAGCTTATAGGAGGTGCGATGGTTCTTACATTCGTTTTGATGATAATGCAGCAGTAATTTTAGGAGAAGGAAAAAATCCCAGAGGTGGAAGAATTTTTGGGCCGGTAGCAAGAGAGTTAAAAGAAAAAGGATTTAATAAAATAGCAGCTTTAGCTTCAGATCTTATATAAAAAACCATTTGATAATTATGAAAATAAAAAAAGGAGATACAGTTTTAATAGTTTCAGGTAAAGATCGAGGTAGAACAAGTAAAGTTTTACGTGTTTTTCCTAAAACGAAAAATATTCTAGCTGAGGGGATTAATATAAGGAAGAAGCACATTCGACCAAAAAAAGCAGGGGAGAAAGGTCAGATTATTGAAGTACCGGGAACCCTCGATGTTTCTAATGTAAAACTTATTTGCCCAAAATGTAAAAAAGCCACAAGACCAGGATATAAGGCTGAGAAGGGTAAAAAGTATAGAATTTGTAAAAAATGTGGCCAGGAAATTTAATCTTATGATTCATAAATTACGAGAAAAATACAAAAAAGAAGTTATTTCAGCTATGAAAGAAAAGTTTGGTTACAAAAATGACATGGCTGTGCCTAAAATTGAAAAAGTTATAATAAATACTTGTTTTGGTAGAGCAATCATAGGTAAAACTTCTCAAGAACGAGACAAAATCCAGACACTCATCTTAGAAGATTTAGCTCTAATTTCAGGACAAAAACCAAAATTGGTGAGAGCAAAAAAATCAATTGCTGATTTTAAACTTAGACAGGGCATGGAAGTTGCTGCAATGGTTACTTTAAGAGGAAACAGAATGTATGACTTTTTAGAAAGATTGATTTATTTAACCCTTCCTAGGTCTCGTGATTTCAAAGGGATTAATCCTAAATCGGTCGACGGAACAGGAAACTTAACTATTGGTTTTCGAGAACATATTGACTTCCCAGAAATTTTTACTGAAAGAGAAAAAACTATTTTTGGACTTGAAGTAACCGTAGTAACAAACACTAAAAACAAAGAAGAAGGGTTAGGGTTATATAAATTACTGGGTTTTCCAATAAAAACTTAATTTTTATTAAAAAAATGGCTAAAAAATCCCAAATTGCAAAGTCGTTAAAAAAGCCAAAATTTTCTAGCAGGATTGTTCTGCGTTGTTTTAAATGTGGAAGAAAGAGAGGATATTTAAGAAAATTTGGGCTTTGTAGAATTTGCTTTCGGGAATTAGCTAATAAAGGCGAAATACCAGGAGTTAAAAAATCAAGCTGGTAAATATTTATGATAGATCCAATAACCGACATGTTAAATCGAATACGGAATGCCCAAGCTGTATTAAAATCAGAAGTCTCTATTCCTTTTTCCAAATTAAAATATGAAATTACTAAAATTTTAATGAAAGAAGGTTTTATCGATAATATTAAAAAAGTTAAGAAAAAAACAAATAAAATAATAGAAATTACCTTAAAGTATAATAAAAACATTTCTGCGATTTCGGGATTGAAAAGGATTTCTAAATCAAGCCAACGGGTTTATATAAGGGTGTCTGAGATTAAACTAGTCCGGGAGGGTCGTGGGATTGCCGTAATATCAACATCAAAAGGGTTAATGACCAATAAAAAAGCCAGAAAACTAAAATTAGGGGGAGAAGTGTTGTGTGAGATTTGGTAAATTATTCGGCCGATCTCCCTCATCTATAAATATGTCACGTATAGGCAAACAACCAATTAAAATACCGGAAAATGTGAATGTCGAAATAGAGAACCAAGAAATAAAAATTTCTGGTCCTAAGGGTCAGATTATTCAACAGGTTCGTTCAGAAATTAAAGTAGAAATTAAAGATGGTATGATTTCTGTGTTTCCTAAAAAAGAGTCTTTTCCAAAAAAAACTCGTGCTTTTTGGGGATTATATCGCGCCCTTATCTATAATATAATAATTGGTGTAACCGAAGGTTTTGAAAAAAAATTAGAAATAAAAGGAGTGGGATATAAAGCAGCGGTTGAAAACGAAGAACTGATTTTAAATGTTGGTTTTAGTCATCCGGTTAAAATCAAGAAGCCCGAAGGAATAGATTTTTCAGTCGAAAAAAATATCGTTACTATTTCAGGAATTGATAAAGGAAAAGTAGGACAAACTGCAGCAATGATTAGACAAGTAAGAAAAGTTGAACCTTATAAAGGAAAAGGAATAAGATATCTCGGAGAGGAAGTTCGTAGAAAAGATGGTAAGAGAGTTGTAGCGGCAAAAACGTAATAATACTTCTTATTAAAGAAAATGAAACCAAAAATTAAACGCCAAAAAAGAATACAACGTCACAAAAAAATAAGGGCAAAGATAAAAGGAACAATTGAATGTCCTCGACTTTGTGTTTTTAGATCTCTGAAACACATCTATGCTCAATTAATTGATGATGAGAAAGGAAAAACATTATTATCAGTAAGTGACCAAGAGATTAAAAAATCAAAAACAAAAGATAAAAAAGTCGTACTTGCTTATCAGGTAGGTAAATTAATTGCTGAAAAAGCCCTTAAAAAGAAAATCAAGAAAGTAGTATTTGACCGAGGGGGTTTTATTTTTCACGGAAGAGTGAAAGCAATAGCTGATGGAGCAAGAGAAGGAGGACTAAAGTTTTAAAATATGCCAAGAAGAACCTTTTACCAAAAACCAAAAGACGAATTTGAATCAAAATTATTAGATTTAGCTAGAGTTACGCGAGTCACATCCGGTGGCAAGCGTTTGCGTTTCCGGGCAGTAATGGTAGTAGGAGATAAAAAGGGGAAAGTTGGAATAGGAGTAGATAAAGGAAAAGACGTTGCTCAAGCCGTAGAGAAAGCAACAAGAGTAGCTAAAAAGAATTTAATCACCGTAGTTATTACAGAGGATACTATTCCTTATGAAACAGAAGCTAAGTTTGGAGCATCAAGAGTCTTACTTAAACCTCAGAGAAAAGGAAGAGGATTAGTTGCCGGAGGTGTGGTGAGGACTATTTGTGATCTAGCCGGCATACAAAATATTTCTTCAAAAATTATTTCAAGATCAAAAAACAAACTAAACAATGCCCAGGCAACAATTTTAGCTCTTAAAAAATTATGCAAATCCACCAACTAAAACCAAAGCATAAATTAAAACGGAAAAAAAGAGTAGGAAGAGGGGGTAAACGAGGAACTTACTCGGGAAGAGGAGTTAAGGGGCAAAAATCAAGAGCAGGAAGAAAATTCCAACCTATTATTCGGGAATTAATCAAGAGATATCCAAAATTAAGAGGATATAAACACAAGTCAAAAAGCAAAAAATTGGCTATAGTTAATATTGGAATTTTAGAAAAAAGGATTGAATCAAAAGAAATTATTACTCCTGAAAGTTTGATTAAGAAAGGAATTATCCGTAAGATAAAAGGGAGGGTTCCAAGAGTTAAAATTTTGGGAAAAGGAAAGCTAACCAAAGCTTTAACTGTTGAAAATTGCGACGTTTCTAAAGCCGCCCAAGAAGCTATTAAGAAAGCCGGCGGAACAGTAAAGATGTTTAATGAATAATTTCTAATATATTATGTGGTATCAAAAACTGTTGTCCCTTTTTAAAACCAAAGAATTACGGAATAAGATTCTTTTTGTTTTATTTATTTTTGTTATTGTTCGATTGGCAGCCACCATTCCTATTCCAGGAATAGACCTAGAAAATCTACGAAAATTTTTTGCTGGAAATCAATTTTTTGGACTTTTAAATCTCTTCACTGGTGGGGCTTTAAGTAATCTTTCAGTTATAATGTTAGGCTTGGGTCCCTATATTACCTCTGTTATTATTTTGCAGCTGTTAACAATGATTTTCCCTCAACTGGAAAAAATATATAAAGAAGAAGGTGAGGCTGGGCGGCAAAAATTTAACCAGTATGGAAGAATTTTAACTATACCTTTTGCCGCTCTTCAAGGTTATGCAATGTTAACCTTACTTCAACGCCAACAAGTTATAGGGGGTCTTTCGCCGGTATTGCTTTTAACTTCAATTTTAACAATTACAGCCGGAGCTTTATTTTTAATGTGGCTTGGAGAACTAATTACTGAGAAAGGAATTGGTAATGGTATCTCTCTTTTAATTTTTGCAGGAATTGTTGCTCGTCTCCCAATGTCAATTCGAGAAACTTTAGTAACCTGGGATCCTTCAAAAATCCCTTCTTATGTTCTATTTTTTATTTCAGCTTTTGTAATAATCTCTGGAGTAGTTTTAATTACCGAAGCTCGGCGAAACATTCCAGTCTCGTATGCTAAGAGAGTAAGAGGAACTAAAATGTATGGAGGGTCTTCAAGCTACTTACCATTAAACCTTAATCCAGCGGGAGTTATCCCTATAATTTTTGCCCTTTCTATTTTACTTTTTCCTGGGATGATAGCTAATTTTTTAGGAGGAACAGGGGGGTTTATAGGTTCAATTGCTCAGAGTGTAGGAGTTCTTTTTCAAAACCCATGGTTTTATGGAATTTCCTTTTTCTTTTTAGTTATCATTTTTACTTACTTTTATACAGCAGTAACCTTTGACCCTAAAACAGTTTCTTCCAACTTACAAAAAATGGGGGGATTTATTCCTGGAGTTAGGCCTGGTAAATCAACCACTGCTTTTTTACATTATATTTTAAACCGAGTCTTATTTATAGGAGCAATATTTTTGGCAACAATTGCTGTTTTACCTTCAATTGTGAGTGGAACGACAGGCGTGAGGGGTTTTACTTTTTTAATTGGGGGAACAAGTTTACTTATTACGGTTAGTGTAGTTTTAGATACTTTACGTCAAATTAATGCTCAACTTCAAATGAGGGAATACGAGACTTTTTAGACCCTCGAGTAAAAATTTATGCAAAAATTAGTGATAATATTATTGGGGCCGCCGGGTTCGGGGAAAGGAACTCAAGCCAAACTACTTGCTAAAAAATTTAGATTAAAATATATCGGAAGTGGCGATACTCTTCGGGCACGTCAAAAAAAAGGAGACTTTACCGGAGAGAAACTTATAAAAGTTATGAGAAGAGGAGAATTAGCTCCTAGTTTTATCGTTTCTAAGATTTCAGGAGATGAATTAGAAAAATTAAAAAAATGTTCTCAGATTAATGGCATTGTTTTAGATGGTTGGACTAGAATAGTTATTGAAGCTATCCTGATGGATGAAGCCTTAAATTGGTATGAATGGAATAAAAATGTGAAAGTTATTCTGATTAATATTTCAAGAAAGGAATCCTTCAATCGTTTAACCAAAAGAAGACAATGTAAAAAATGTGGCAAACTTATTCCTTGGCTGGGAGAATTTAAAAAACTTAAGAAATGTGATAAATGTGGAAGTCCACTTTTCACTAGAGCCGACGATAAACTTCAAGTCATCAAAAAAAGACTCAAGGAATTTAAAAACGAGACCATACCAGCCATAAATTACTATAAAAAGCAGCGTAGATTAATCGTAATAAATGGAGAGCAATCAATTGAAGATGTTTTTAAAGACGTTTTAAAAGCAATAAAATAGTTACTTGAGTACTTTACCCTAGAGAGCACGGCGCCAGTCAAGAAGTAAGAGTGAGTTCATTATCGGTTGTACCTGTCTTTCGCCAATCCTCAATTTTCTTAGAAGAAACTTAGATCTAATTCTCGGGTTTGGTTGCAAGGTGCCCTTTTCGGTAAGTACTCTTGCTTCCCGCTTATCTATTTGAATTTTCAGCAAATAAATGATTCCAATAAAATCAAAAAAAGAAATTGAAATAATGACTGAAGGTGGTAAAATTTTAGCGAACATTATGAAAGAATTAAAAAAGAGAGTGAAACCCGGAATTACCACTCAAGAATTAAACAGGCTCGCAGAGAGCCTGATTTTTAAATACAAGGGAAAACCTTCTTTTAAAGGATATCAAAGATTTCCTGCTGCTCTTTGTACTTCAGTGAATGAAGAGATAGTCCATGTTATTCCGTCTCAATATAAATTAAAAGAAGGGGATATTTTATCATTAGATTTAGGAATTTTTTACAAGGGATTTCATACTGATATGGCAATTACCGTACCAGTAGGTGAAATTAATTCAGAAGTTCAAAGATTAATTAGAGTAGCTAAAAAAGCCCTAAAAAGAGGTATTAAAAAAGTCCGGCCCGGTAATACTTTTAGTGATATTGGAAATACTATTCAAAGATATGTAGAAGGTAGGGGATTTAATGTTGTAAAAGATCTTTGTGGTCACGGGATTGGTAAAGAGATTCATGAGGAGCCTAAAATTCCCAATTTTGGAAAAAGAAAAAAAGGACTTAAGATTAAAGAAGGTATGGTTTTTTGTATTGAACCAATGGTAACAGTAGGAGATTGGAGGTTAAAAAAGACAAAAGATGATTATGGTTTTCAAACAGTTGATGGATCTCTATCAGCTCATTCAGAACACACAATAGCTGTAACTAAGCAGGGTTGTAAGGTATTGACAAATCTTGAATAATAACTATAATACCATCAGTACATAATACAATTAACACAGGTCTTCAGCGAGAGAGGAAAGGAGGTGAAAAACCGTGACCGAGAGTAAAGGGAAAGATACACCCTGGAAAGATGGCGATAAAGCAAAGTGGTGTATCCGTTTTCCAGGAGCGTGTCGACACTGCCAACATAATCAGGCTAACATCCGAAAGCCCGATGTACCTCCATGTGACTCCGTGTAATTACGATCTGTTTTACCCTTTATAGGGCGCTTCAACCTTTATTACTGAAGCGCCCGTTTTGTTTTCAAAAATTTCTATGTTAAGATAAAAAATATCTTATGAAGAAAGGTAAAAAAACAAAAGTTCATTCGGAGTTGCGTTTTGATCTAATCTCTAAAGATTGGGTTGTTATCGCTACGGGCAGAGCAAAAAGGCCAAGCATGTTTAAGAGAAAAAAGAGAATAAAAAAAGAAGATCCTTTAGCAAAATGTCCGTTTTGTCAATTTTCGAGCCGAACGAATCCCACTCTTATTTTCTCTCAAGGGAAAAAAGTCTCTTTTAAAGCCGGAGACAAACTTCCTAAAAATTGGACAACAATTGTCAAACCCAACAAATATCCTGTTTTTAGTCCCTCCTCAAGACTAAATAAACGCACCGAAAATCATTTATATCAAACAATGGATGCCGTAGGTTTTCATGAAGTAGTGATTACGCGAGATCATAAAAAACCAATGGCTCGATTCTCAATAAAAAAAGTAAAAGAAGTGATTGATGTTTATCAAGAAAGATATTTAGAGTTGATGACTAAGAGATTTGTTAATTATGTGTCTATTTTCCAGAATTATGGAGTAGAGGCGGGAGCCTCAATTGTACACCCTCATTCTCAAATTATTACAGTTCCTCTTATTGATAGCGATCTTAGAAAGGCTCTTTTGAATTCCAGAGAATATCGAGAAACTCACAAAAAATGTATTTATTGCGAGATGAATAATTGGGAAAGAAAATCCAAAGAAAGAATTGTTTTTGAGAATAAAGATTTTTTAGTTATTTGTCCATTTGCTTCAAAAGCAGCTTTTGAAATTATTATTTCTCCCAAAGAACATCTCTCCTATTTTGAAAAGATTAATGAAGAACAAAAATGGCAGTTGGCTGAGGCGTTTCAAATAGCTTTAAACAAACTTTATAAGGGTTTAGATAATCCAGCGTACAATTTTTATTTACATACTGCTCCTTGTGATGGAAAAAAACACAATTATTATCATTGGCATTGGACGATTTTACCAAAAACATCGATCTGGGCTGGTTTTGAAGTCGGAACAAAAATAGAAATTTCAACAATTGAACCAGAAAAAGCAGCAGAGTATTTAAGAAAACAATAGAATCTATATGAAGCCTTTAATTGTGGCCAACTGGAAATGTAACCCTACCAATTTAGATGAAACTGGCAGGCTTTTTAATTCAATAAAGGCAAAAGTAAAAAAAATCAAAAATGTAGAAATAGTTATTTGTCCACCTTTTGTGTATTTATCCAAATTGTTTCAAAACAAAAACCTAAAAACTAACATCAAAGCAGGCGCCCAAAATTGTTTATGGGAAGAAAAAGGAGCTTTCACAGGGGAAATATCTCCCTTAATGCTTAAAGATTTAAACATAGATTATGTTATCATCGGCCATTCTGAGAGACGCAAATTTTTTAAAGAAACCGATGAACAGATTAACAAAAAAATAGAAAGAGCCCTGGTAATAAAACTTAGACCTATTTTATGTGTTGGGGAAACTAAAAATGAAAGGGAAAACGGGAAGAAAGCCCAAGTTTTAAGATCGCAAATTAAAGATGGGTTAAAGAAAGTTTCTCGAAGAGAAATTAAAAATATAGCAATTGCTTATGAACCAATTTGGGCAATCGGAACAGGTAATAGTTGTTCGATTAATGAAACAATGAGCTCTGTTATATTTATTCGAAAAATTATTTCTCATCTTTATGGTCGAGCCTTGGCAGAGAATCTAAAAATTCTTTATGGGGGAAGTGTTACCAGCGAGAACGCTTTAGATTATGTTAAAGAGGCAGGGGCTAATGGCTTATTGGTTGGAGGAGCCTCTCTCAATGCTAAAGAATTTGTTAAGATAATTAAATCTTTGTTGGTTTAATCTCGTTGAATCGGATTGACAATTTTAGAAGATTTAGTAAGATATATTAGTTATGAATAATATTCAAAAAAGTCATTTTTACAGTCCTAGTAAGGGGGATTTAAGCTTTAAGGAAACACTAGAAGAGATTTATGGGTATATGTCAGAAAAACCAGAGAAGTTTTATGATATTGTTGTTGGTTGTGATTCTTCTTCTGATGATAGACTTTCGTTTCCAGTAGCTATAGTTATTTTACGAGTTGGAGCCGGAGGGAGGTTTTTTCTTAAGAAAATAAAATACCCATCGGCTTTTAAAAAGAAATTTTCTAATTGGCATCAAAGAATTTTACAAGAGGTTTTATTGTCCTGTGAGCTTGCATTATCTCTTCGAGAAAGCTTAGGAAAAAAGTTCCAAAATCCATCTTCTGATCTTAATTACCAATTCCGTTATATTCACGCTGATGTTGGAGAGCGCGGCCAGACTAGGGATATGATTAAAGAAGTGGTAGGTTTAATTAAAAGTAATGGATTTGAAGCAAAGATTAAACCCGAAGCTTATGCTGCTTCGGTGGTAGCGGATAGGTTTACCTAAATTTAAGAACTAACAAATTTAATTAGAGTTTACAGAGGATATAGCTCTTTTTTTTTAATTTGCTTTATTGATTTAAATTTTTCAATAGGATAAAATATAAATAGTTTCCCCAATTCCTTATTTTATTAAATGAATTCTTTTGAACTAAGACAAAATTTTTTAAAATTCTTTAAAGAAAGAGGGCATACCGTAGTGCCCTCCAGTTCGCTTTTACCTTCAGACCCGACAGTTTTGTTTACTACCGCTGGAATGCAACAGTTTAAAGATTTTTTTATAGAAGCAGTATCGCCATATGGAACTAGGACCACTTCTTCTCAGAAATGCTTCCGGACTTCCGATATTGACGAAACCGGCGATGTCAGACATCTCACTTTTTTTGAGATGTTAGGAAATTTTAGTTTTGGTGATTATTTCAAAGAAGGAGCAATAAAATATGCATTAGAATTTTTAGTAAATAATTTAGGGATCAAAAAAGAAAAATTGTGGTTTAGTATTTTTAAAGGAGTTCAGAAACCTTCAATTATTCCAAAAGATTTAGAGTCCCAAGAAATTTTAGAAAATTTAGGAATTCCAAAAGAAAAAGTTTTTGAATTCGGAATGGAGGACAATTTTTGGGGACCAACCGGGACAACAGGACCCTGTGGACCAACCTGTGAAATCCATTATGAATTAACTCAAAAATCCTGTAAAAGAGGGAAATTATGTGCTCCTAATTGTGATTGTGGTAGATTCATCGAATTGTGGAATTTAGTTTTCAATGAATTTTATAAAACAGAAAAAGGCGAATTGACAAAACTAAAACAACCCGGAGTAGACACAGGAATGGGATTAGAAAGACTAGTTATGGTTAATCAAGAGAAAGATTCCATTTTTGAGACCGATTTATTTCAACCCATTATTCAGGAAATACAAACTCCAAAACCTTTTCCAAAAGCCAACAGGGTAATCGCCGATCATATTAAGGGTTCTGTATTTTTAATTTCTGAAGGGATTGTTCCTTCAAATATTGAACAAGGTTATGTTCTAAGAAGGATTTTAAGAAGAGCCATAAGGTTTGGTAAGTTATTAGATTTACCTAAGAACTTTTTAATTCCTTTAGCCAAAAAAGTAGTTGAAACTTACCAAGATGTTTATCCTGAAGTTAAATCTAAAGAAAATGAAATTTTGACAGTGATTCAAAATGAAGAAGAAAAGTTTGCAAAAACTTTAGAAAAAGGATTGAAAATCTTAAATAGAGAGATGAGAGTAAGAGATTATAAACAGGGAGAGAAAATAAAAGATATACCAGATCTTTCTCCAATAGATGGTTTCCCGGGTTTTACTCCAGGCAAGATTACAGGTAAATGGTTATTTGATTTTTATCAGACATTCGGTTTCCCTTTAGAGTTATCATTAGAAGAAGTGGCAAATACTTTAGGAAGAAAGTTTTCTGATTATGAACTAATAGAAATTAAAAAAGAGTTTGAAAAAGCAACAAAAAAGCATCAAAAAATTTCTCAGGCTGGAGCAGAAAAGAAATTTGGCGGAGTAGGAAAAGGAGCGGGATTGGAAGCAGCAAAACTTCATACAGCTACTCATTTAATGCATCAGGCGTTAAGACGGGTTCTAGGAGACCACGTTAAGCAGATGGGTTCTGATATTACTTCTCAGCGGCTCCGTTTGGATTTTTCCCATCAAGATAAAACGACCGAGCAAGAAATTAGGAAAGTTGAAGAAATTGTTAATCAAAAAATCAAAGAAGATTTAGACGTTAAAAAAACCGAAATATCATTAAAAGAAGCTTTACAATCTGGAGCTTTGGCGTTTTTTAAAGAAAAGTATCCAGATAAAGTAACAGTTTATTCTATTGGTAATTTTTCAAAGGAAATTTGTGCCGGTCCCCACGTAAAAAAGACTTCAGAACTTAACCAATTTAAGATTATTAAAGAAAAATCATCAGGAGCGGGTGTAAGAAGAATTAAAGCGGTTCTTCTACCCGTTTCAGAGTAAAAATGCCTAAAAAATTTTTTGATATTTTTCCACCCAATATATCTACTAATCAACAGTCTGATTTACAACCAATTAAACCCAAATTTTCACGATTAAAAGAGGTGTTAATTTCAATCGGAATTTTTATTATTCTATTAGGAGGTTTTTTCTATTTCAAACTGCCTCGTTTAGACTTAGAAATTTGGCCAGAAACTAGACTTTTAAGTTTTGAGGAAAAGATAACTATAGATATAAACATTGAAAAATCTGATTGGTCAAACAAAATTATTCCAGGTGAAATTTTAGAAGACGAAAAAGAACTTTGGCAAGAGTTTGCGGCAACCGGTACCACTACAGAAGAAGGAATGGCAGAGGGTATTATTCGAGTGTTTAACGGATATAATCCTATTACTCCAATTACCTTGAAGGCGACTACACGGTTTTTATCTGACTCAGGAAAAAACTTTCGTTCTCCTAAGAAAATTTATATCCCAGCCGCTAAAATGGAAAAAGGGAAAATTATTCCAAGTTGGACCGATACAAGGGTTGTAGCTATTGAATCTGGGGAAGGTTATAATATAGGTCCTGCTGAGTTTTCTGTTCCAAAATTAGCCGGTACCTCTTACTTTTACACCGTGTATGGAGAATCGACTACTTTTATGGAAGGAGGATTTAAAAACGAATCAAAACAAGTAACAGAAGAAGATATTCAGAAAGCAGAAAACAGTTTAACTGATAAACTTTTAACAGACGTAGAAACCTCGTTAAAAAATAAAGTTTCTTCAGAATTTATTTTATTAGACAATACTATTTCAAAAGAAGTTATTGATGCTTTTTCTTCAGTTAAGGCAGGAGCTGTTATACCGCAATTTAATTTTCAGGCCAAAGTAGAAGCTGAAGGATTAATATTGAAAAAATCAGACTTAGAGGGCTTTGCTAAAGAATTTATTCTTTCTGAAATTTCTGCTTCAAAGACTCTTTTTGAGGACAGCTTAGAGCTAAATTACACCCCAGAATCAATAGATCTACAAGAAGGGAAAATAGATCTTAGTTTAGAATTTTCAGCGAAAATTTATTCAGATGTTGATAAAAATGAATTATCTGCTTTACTTAAGGGGAAATCAGCTGAACAAATTAGAGATATTGTTGATAGAATTTTACCCAATAATGTTTCTCAAATTAAAATAAATTTTTGGCCTTTTTGGGTAAAAAAGACGCCCAAAAATACCGAGAAAATTAACATTAATTTAAATCTGGAATAACACAAGTACAGTTGACGAATTTAATAAACTTTGTTATTATGAAAAATTATCATAATGAGTTATAATAATCATTCTAGGCAAGGAGAAAGAAATCAAAAAGATATAAAAACAAAAAAAACTTTTAGAACGGAAGGAAGGGTTTTAGAAGCTTTGCCAAATACTTGTTTTCGGATAAAATTAGACGACGATGGACAGGAAATTTTAGCCTTACTTTCAGGTAAGTTAAGATTTCATAGAATCCGGATTTTACCTGGTGATCGAGTAACTGTAGAAATGACTCCTTATGATAAAGAAAAGGGAAGGATTGTTTATAGGCTTAAATAAACGCTTTATTGTGAAGTGAAAAAAATATGAAAGTAAGAGCTTCGGTAAAAAAAATCTGCAAAAAATGTAAAATAGTTCGGCGTAAAGGCCGGGTTTATGTTATTTGTGAGAATCCTAAACATAAACAGAGACAAGGTTAATAATTATAAACATGCCACGAATTGCAGGAGTTAATATTCCCGAAAATAAACAAATAGAAATAGCTTTGACCTATATTTATGGAATAGGTCGTTCTTTAAGTAAAAAAATTTTAATTGCAACTAAAATTGATCTGTCTAAAAAAGCCAAGGATTTGAGCTCTCAGGAAATTAATACACTTAGAAAAATTATTGAAGACAATTATAAAATTGAGGGAGATCTTCGTCGTCAACTCATGATAAATATTAAGAGATTAAAAGACATTGGTTGTTGGAGGGGAAGTCGCCATCTAAAAGGATTACCAGTAAGAGGACAAAAAACTCGAACAAATACAAGAACTGTGCGCGGCAATGTAAGAAGGACAATGGGGTCAGGGAGAAAACTACCATCTGCCGCTAAATAATTAATCAATAATTAATAGTAAAAATCGTGGGGAAAAAACGTATCATAAAAAAAACCGAAGAGGAACTTTTAAAGGAAAGAGATAAAATAGAAGTGGCCCTAAAGAAAGAAATTAGAATAAAACAAACGACCAAAAGAGTTAATGAGGGCAGAATATATATTTCTTCTTCGTATAATAATACTATAGTTACCCTTACTGATATTGAAGGACAGGTTTTAGCTTGGAAAAGCGCTGGTTCTATTGGTTTTAAGGGAACAAAGAAAGCCACTTCGTTCGCGGCCTCCAGAGTTGGAGAAGCAATGGCGAATGTATCTAAAAAGTTAGGAATAGACAAAATTCATATTTTTGTAAAAGGAGTAGGTTCGGGTCGAGAATCCGTCGTAAGATCTTTGGCTACCCATGGTGTAAATATAGTTTCCATTAAAGATGTAACTCCAGTTCCTCATAATGGATGTCGACCTAAAAAAGTGAGAAGAGTATAAAAAAATGCAATATACTAAATGTAAAATTTGCAGAAGGCTTGGTCAGAAGTTATTTTTAAAAGGAGAACGTTGTCTATCTCCTACGTGTTCAATGGTAAAAAGAGCCTATCCGCCGGGTTTTGAAAAAAGGGGAAGAAGACGAAGGACACTTTCGGATTATGGCAAGGCATTGAAGGAAAAACAAAAATTAAGACATTGGTATGGATTATCAGAGCGCCAATTTAAAAAATATGTTAAAGAAACTTTGGCCAAACAAGGAAAAGTTGAAGATGTTTCAAACGAACTTGTTAAAAGATTAGAGAGAAGATTAGATAATGTGATTTTCCGTTTGGGTTTCGTTAAATCAAGGGCTCATGCCCGACAACTTGTTTCTCATAGTTATTTTTTAGTAAATAAAAAGCCTGTTAATATTCCTTCCTTTGAATTGAAAAAAGGAGACGTTATTACTATTAAGAAAGGAAAAAGTAAAAAGATTGTTTTTAAAGATCTTTCCGCATTACTTAAGAAAAAACAGGTTGTGTCTTGGTTGGAGCTTAACAAGGAAAAACTCGAGGGCAAATTTATAGAAGAACCGAATTTAGAAGAAGCTGTTCCACCCACAGAAATATCGGTAATCTTTGAATTTTATTCACGTTAACTTATACGAACAATAAACAATAAGTAATGAACAATTACTGTTCGCTGTTTATTGGTCTTTGTTCGTTAATATATGATTTCTCTTCCTTCGTCTCCTAAAATAGTTCAGAAAAAGAAAAATCAAGCCATTATTCAAATAGAGGCTTTATATCCTGGTTATGGAGTAACTATTGGCAATGCTCTTCGTCGTATTTTATTTTCTTCTCTTTCTGGGGCATCTATTACCCAGGTAAAGATTAAAAACGTTCAGCACGAATTTTCAACCATTTCAGGAGTTTTAGAAGATGTAATTATAATATTAATAAATTTAAAAAATTTAAGATTTAAAATTTTTGAGGGTGATATTCACAAAGCTCAACTTAAAATTAAAGGAGAAAAAGAAGTTAAGGGTTCCGATTTTAAACTACCTTCACAGATTAAACTTGCTAATCCAGACTGTCATCTTGCTACCCTTACTGATAAAAAATCTGAACTGGAAATGGAAATTCAAATTGAAAAAGGGGTAGGTTATGAACCATTAGAGCAGAGAAAAAAGAAAAAATCAGAAATAGGTATTATTGTTCTTGATGCTATTTTCACCCCTATTAAAAGAGTAAACTTTCGAGTGGAAAATATGCGAGTAAAAGAGAGAACTGATTTTGATAGATTAAATCTTGAAATAGAGACAGATGGTACTATCACTCCCGAAGAAGCTTTTGTTGAAGCGTGCCAGATTCTTATTAAACACTTTTCTTTGTTTACTGAAATTTCTAAAAGTATAGCTATTCCTAAAAAAGAAACGAAAATTTCTAAAACGAAGGTTAAGAAAGAAACTATGTCAGATTTACCCAAGACAAAGATCGAAGATTTAAAATTATCTGGAAGAACTCTAAATGCTTTGGTAAAGAATAATATTAAAACCGTGGGAAGTATTTTAAAAAAGAAAGAAGAAAGCCTTCTTATTCTTGAAGGAATGGGGGGGAAAGGGTTAAAGGAAATAAAAAGGGCGCTAAAGAAACTGGGATTAGAACTTAAATCGTCATAATACATAACTTTCATGCGTAAGCGCAAACAAGGTAGAAAACTTAGTCGGAAAAGAGATCAACGCAAAGCACTTTTAAGATCATTAATGAGCGCGCTTTTTTTGCATGAAAGAATTAAGACAATTGAAACGAGAGCCAAAGAAATTTCAAGAGTTGCAGAAAAGTGTATAACCTCCGCACGAAAAGGGGACGTGTCTACTCGAAGATTATTAGCTCGAAGTTTTACCAATGAAACAGTTAAAAAATTAGTGGATGAGATTGCTCCAAGATATAAAGAAAGGAAAGGTGGTTATACACGGATTATAAAATTGGGTCCTAGAAAAAGCGATGGAGCTAAAATGGCTATCATAGAACTAATAAAATAAATGGATATTATGAAACGAGAAACTCATACAATTGATGCCACCAATAAAGTTTTAGGTCGGTTAGCCGTAGAAATAGCAGTGTTATTACGGGGTAAACATAGACCTGATTTTATGCCCAATAAAGATACTGGCGATTTTATTGTTATAAAAAATATTGATAAGATTAAATTTACAGGCAAAAAGATTGATCAAAAAATCTATTATCACCACACAGGATATATGGGGGGGTTGAAAGAAACTCCATTAAAAGCTCTTTTTAAAAACAATCCTGACAAAGTTTTAAAGAAAGCAGTTTTTGGAATGCTTCCTAAAAATAAGTTGAGACGCTTACAAATTAAAAGATTAAAAATAGAATAATTTGACAATGCCAAAAACTAAAAAAACTACAACAAAAAAATCTGTCAAAAAGCCGAGCAAGACAGAAACTAAAAAGAAAGAAGCTGTTAAGAAAGAAATTAAGAAACAGGTTGTTAAGAAAGAAATCAAGAAAAAAACCGTTAAACCAGATTGGTATTTTGAGGCAGTGGGCCGAAGAAAAACAGCGGTGGCTAGAATCAGGCTTTTCACTCAGGGAAAAAAGGAAATTTTGATCAATAATAAACCTTATAAAGAGTACTTTTCAATTGCTGAAACACAACAAATCGCAACTGCCGCTTTAAAGAAAATGAAATGTCTTGATATGTTTAGGGTTGTAGTTAAAGTAAAAGGAGGAGGTTATCACTCTCAAGCCGAAGCCGTTAGGCACGGAACAACCAGAGCTCTTGTTGAATTTAATCCTAATTTTCGTAAAAGATTGCGTAAAGTAGGTTATTTGACTAGAGATCCAAGAATGCGAGAAAGAAAGAAATTTGGATTAAAGCGTGCCCGTAGAGCACCTCAGTGGTCAAAACGATAAACATATGCTTAAAGAAATTATAGATAAATATTATTTGGACAAAGATAAACAAAGAAATAGAGCCCAAACCAGCTTTTATATTTCAGAAGCTGGGAAATGCCCCCGGGCTATTTTTTTTAAGTTTAAAAATGTTCCTAAAAAAGATTTAGAAGCCAATATTCTAAGATTGTTTGATCATGGAGAGCATATGCATCAACTAATAATGAAATCATTGCTTTCTACTAGAGAAATTCATGTTGTCAGTTCTGAAGTTGATATTCCTCCCCAGGCATTGGTTAGAGGACGAGCAGATGCGGTAGTAAGTGATGGTAAAGACCTGTATGTGTTAGACATTAAAAGTATGAATAGTATGATCTTTAAGGCTTTGACAGAACCCAAACCAGAGAATATTGGCCAACTACAGCTTTACTTGCATTATTTTAAGGTACAGAAAGGGATATTACTTTATGTGGACAAGGACAAATTAGAACTGAAAGAATTTTTTGTTTCCTATAATCAAACTCAAGCTGCAGAACTTTTAAACGGTTTAGCAACTCTTAAGAAACAGATTGATTCTGACGAGGTGCCCTTAAGAATACCTGATTATCCTGATAACTGGCAATGTCGATATTGTCGGTATAGAGAGATTTGTGATATTGCCGGTGAAACGGATATCAACTGGGAAGAGTTTAAGAAAAAAATTGAATCCTAAAATAAAGAAGTATAAATATTTAGATTAAATGATTTATTAATATTTTAACAAGCTCTTGTTGAGCTTTTTTTTGTAAAATGACATCAAAAAGACTTCCCCGAAAGTTTTACACTCGCAAAACTTTAGCGGTAGCTCGAGATCTATTAGGAAAGTATTTAGTTAGGAAAGTTAGGAACCGTATTATGGTAGGTAAAATTGTGGAAACAGAGGCTTATATTGGACCTAAAGATCGAGCCTCTCATGCTTTCGGCGGTAAAATTACTTCCAGGAACAAAACTGAATATTTAGAAGGTGGACATATTTATATTTATCTTTGTTATGGCATGTATTGGCAGATGAATATTACTACCGAAAAAGCCAAAAAGCCAGAATGCGTTTTAATAAGGGCCTTAGAACCGGTTATGATAACGAAAAACAAGAATAAAGAAACGAATGGACCAGGGAAACTTTGTAGATGGATGAAATTAGACAAATCTTTTGACAAAGAAGATTTAACAAAAAGTAAACGAATTTGGTTAGAGGATCAGGGTGAAAAAATAAAAAAATCGCAGATTAGAACTGCAAAGAGAATTGGTATTGATTATGCTGGCATTTGGGCCAAGAGACCCTGGAGATTCTATATTAAAGATAACCCCTTTGTCTCAAATATTAAAAAACCTCTAACTTGAAATTTTGTGGAAAATTAAGGAATTAATTCTTCTGAAACCAAAAGAGTATTTTCTGTTAAGATATATAGTTTTTTGTTATTTTGATTCCAGAACATTTTTGGATTTTTAAATTCAGCCAAATTAACTATATTTATTCTGTCTCGATTATCGATTTCAGAAATTTTTATCTTATCCCCAGTGTCACAAATTACGTGATGAGGATTTAACCAAAAACAATCTTCAATTTTTTCTGAGAATCTAGTTAGAAATATTTTTTCAAATTTTGGAGAAATTAAATCTGAAAACCAAACCTCGTAATCATTAAAGTAAATTATTTTATTAGAGTTTGGAGAAGATTCGAAATTTTTAACTGGGGCAGAAAATTTTTCAAAAACTTTTGAGTCTAAATTAAGAACAAAGAGAATTTCGTTTTCGCTCAGCAAAATTGTTTCAGAATGAATTGTTATTTTATATGATTCATTTTTTTTAACAGGAAATGGTTTTACATTAAAGACCTCTATTATGTTTCCAGAAAAGTCAGACCTATAAAGAAACCCCGAGTCTGCTAACCAAACTATATTATTTTCAGAAACTTCATAAACAATTAAGTTATCTAAGACCGGCACAATTCTCCCAATCTTGTCAATATTTTCTAGATATAAGCTATTGTTTTTGATAAAAAATAATTCTTCAGAGTTTTGGGGATTAAAATAAACTTCGTGGGTATTTTCATCTAAAAGTTTAAGAGGAGAAAGAGAAGGTTGGGTAGGGATAAGAGATTCTAATACAAAATACTCAATTTTTTCATTAGTTTCTATTTTCATTAAAACCTTTTGTGAATCCAGCGACCATTTTAGATTTAGTAGCTTTCCATCTTGGAAAGGTAATGAGGAAATCTTCTTTTGATTTTCTTTTTTTAGGTTAAAAACCTCGAAATTAATGTTTCCTTTATCTAATTTTTTTAGTATTATATTTTCACCATCTAAGGAGAAGAAAAAGTCGTCTATGGTATCTTGAAAGATTGTGAAAACTGGATTTTCTTTTATTAAAATAATATTTTCTACTTTTGTGACCTCTTTTCCTTTTATCTCTAGGGTTTTTTGCCAAACATGATACCCTTCTTTTTTTACCAAAATATCATGTTTTTTTGGTAGCAGATTTTGGATGAATACTGAATTTGAAAAAAGGCCAGTTTTATCTCTAAACTCACCGTCAATAAAAATTTCAGTTCTTTTTGGCCAGATTTTTAAATAAAGTCCACCGGTATTAACTATTTTTTTTCTTTCAAAATCAAATCTGTATCCTAGTGAATAAATGATGATTTGGGGAGCAAGTAAAAAGAAAAAAATTACAAACCCTCCCAATAAAAGAACCCGAATCTTTTTTGACATATATCTATTGTAAACAAATTTAGACCATTTGCCAATTTAAAAATTATGAGTTAATATAGATTAGATTATGTCAGAGAAATTTATAATTCAAGGACAAAAACCCCTAAACGGCGAAATCAAGGTTAGGGGATCTAAAAATGCTGCAGGTCCTATTTTAGCTGCCATTTTGCTTACTGATGAAGAGTGTATTATTGATAATCTTCCTTTGGTTGAAGATATTTTTAATATGATAGAAATTCTTAAGAGTATAGGGGTTAAGGTTGATTGGTTGACAGAAAGGAAGATTACAGTTAAAGCTGACTCTTTAAATCCTGAAAAAATGGATTTTGAGAGAATTCCTAAGACTAGAATTTCAGTTCTTTTATTTGGAGCTCTTCTTCCTAGGGTTAAACATTTTAAAATTCCTAATCCAGGTGGAGATAGAATCGGTTTAAGACCGATCTCGTTGCATCTCAAGGCTCTTAAAAAATTAGGAGCGAGAATTTCAAGAACCAATGATTTTTATCAAGTCGATTGTGAAAATCTTGAAGGAAAAGAGATTATTCTTGAAGAATTTAGCGTCACCGCAACAGAGACCCTAATGTTAGCAGCTAGTTTGACAGCAGGTAAAACAGTTATTAAGGGAGCAGCTTGTGAACCCCATGTTCAGGATTTAGGAAAAATGTTAAAAAACATGGGGGCCAAAATAGAAGGAGCGGGAACTCATATTATTAAGATTGAAGGAGTAAAAAGATTAAATGGTACTTCCCATAATATTATTTTTGATCCTGTAGAGGCAGGAACCCTTATTATTGCAGGAGCGGTAACACCGGGAGAAGTTCAAGTAAAGAATGTAAATTCAAATCATTTAGATTTGTTTTTAACAAAGCTTCAAAAAATAGGAGTTAATTTTAAGAAAGGGAAGGATTTTATAACGGTTTCTCATTCTCCAAATTTAAAAGCCACTAAGGTTCAAGCCCTTCCTTATCCTGGTTTTCCTACCGATTTACTACCGATAGTTATTCCTCTTTTGACAACATCTAAAGGCAAAAGTTTAATTCATGACCCGCTCTATGAAAATCGATTTAATTATGTTCATGAGTTAAGAAAAATGGGAGCAGATGTTGAGATAGTAGACCCTCATAGGGCTTTCGTTTTTGGCCCAACCCCTTTAAGCGGTTTGACGATTGAATCTTGGGATATTAGGGCAGGAGCTTGTTTGATTGTCGCGGGTCTCATGGCTCAAGGAAAAACTACTATTGAAAATATCTTTCAAATCGATAGAGGATATGAGAAAATAGAAGAACGACTTCAAAAACTAGGGGCAGACATTAAGCGCGTCCGCGCTTAACTTAATATTTAATAATAAATATGTTTAAATCAAAAATTGCTATTGATCTTGGTACCTGTAATTCTTTAGTCTTGATTCCCGGTAAAGACATTGTTTTAAATGAACCATCAGTAGTAGCTGTTTCTCTATCTGATAATAAAATTTTAGCTGTAGGAGAAGAAGCAAAAGCAATGATTGGTCGTACCCCCGAAGATATTAAAGTATACCGTCCTTTAAGAGAAGGAGTAATTGCTGATTACCGAGTTACTCAGGCAATGTTAAGATATTTTATTAAGAAAACCACAGGACACTTTCGATTTTTGAAACCAGAGTTGGTAATTTCTGTTCCAGCCGGTATTACTAGTACTGAAAGACGAGCAGTGATTGAAGCAGCCATTGGTGCTGGGGCCAAACGGGCTTTTATTGCTAAAGAACCAATTTTGGCAGCAATTGGAGCTGGTATTCCAATTAATTCTTGTTCAGGACATATGATTATTGATATTGGTGGGGGAACATCTGAAGTAGCTGTAATTTCTCTTGGAGGGATTGTAACTTCACGTTCGGTAAGAACAGGAGGAGATAAAATAGATTTAGCCATTGCTGAGTTCACCAAAAAGAAATATAATTTAGCAATTGGAGATCAATCAGCCGAAGAGATAAAAATAAAAATTGGTAGTGCCTTACCCCAGAAAGCGGAAAAATTTTTAGAAGTTAGAGGACGAGATTTGATTTCAGGTTTACCTCAGGACATTAGAATATCTAGCAATGAAGTATGTGAAGCAATTTCTGATGTTTTATCTGAAATTGTTCAAGTGGTAAAACAAGTATTGGGAGAGACTCCTCCCGAGCTTTCAGCCGATGTTATGAATAAAGGTATGATACTGGCAGGTGGGGGAGCCCTGCTTCCTAAAATCGATGAATTAATAGCTCAGGCTACCGGAGTTCCTTGTTTTATTGCAGAAGACCCATTATTTTGTGTAGTTAAGGGAACAGGATTAATACTTGAAAACCTTGAGGATTATAAAAAAGTTATAATGTTAAAGAAATAATTTTATTCCATGGAAATAGTGGGACATCAAAAACAATGGCGATTTTTTAAAAAAAACTTACAACTTGATCGACTTTCTCATGCTTATTTATTTTCCGGATTAGAATCTATTGGAAAAAAAACTTTAGCTTTAGAATTGATTAAGTTAATTAATTGTGAAGCAGAGGAAACTAAAGAAAAACCCTGTCAACAGTGTAGAGCTTGTAAGACAATTCAAAAAAACAATTTTCCTGATCTTCTTATTATTGGTTCCAGGAATGAATTAAAAGAACAAGCACCAATCCAAATTTCTCAGATAAGAGAACTTCAACGTTTTTTGAGTTTCCGTCCTTATTATGGTCATTGGAAATCAGTAATTCTAGATGGGGCTGAAAATATGACCCCGGAGGCTCAAAGTTGTCTTTTAAAAACTCTTGAGGAAGTAAAAGGTAGAGCTCTTTTAATTTTAATTTCGTCTCATTCTGAGAGATTATTACCGACTATATATTCAAGATGTCAAATAATTAAGTTTTCCCCGGTTAGCCATATTGAGATTAAAAATTATTTTGTAAACCAAAAAGTTCCTGAAAAAAAGGCAGAAATGTTATCTAATATTTCCCAGGGCAAACCAGGAAGGGCTATAAATTTTCTTTTAAATCCTGAAAGATTAGAAGAAGAGATACAAACTTTAAAAGAAATTTTAGAGGTTTGTGACGGAAATCTTGCTTCTCGTTTCCAGTATCTAAAAAGTCTAACATCATCAGACCGCGATTTAAAAGAAGTTTTAGAAATTTTGCAAAGGTATTTTAGACACATTTTATTTTTAAAGACAGGGGTACTAGAATTTTTGGATGAAATAATACTTATAGGTTTATCCCAGGCTCTTGTTTCTAAAAAATTGAAGTCTTATTCAATATCAAAAGTAAAAAGGATTATTAAATTTATAGAGAGTATTAACTTTTATCTATCTGTTACTAATATAAATCCCAAATTAGCATTAGAAATATTATTTATGGAGTTTTAGAAAGGGGACCAGGGAAGCTTTTCGGTTCTTCTATGTAGACAAATTATTTAACAGTAAAAGATTTGTAAAGAGCGAATCCAAAGGTTACCAGAGGTAACCGCCGACCGTAAGGTTGGATGGGGGGTGAGCGACTAAATTGCTATTAATATTATGTATAAAGAAATCATTGATAAAATTCGACCAGAACTTGATAAAGTCATCAAGTTTTTAGACGGAGAGCTAATTAAGTTTCGTACTTCTAGAGCTTCTCCCGCTATAGTCGAAGATATAAAGGTTAGTTGTTTTGGTAATAATTTTTCATTAAAACAACTCGGAGCTATTTCCTGTCCCCAACCTAACCAGATTGTTATTCAGCCATGGGATAAGTCATATATTGAACCAATAGAAAAGGCAATCTCTCGGTCAGATCTAGCATTAGCTCCAATTGTGGATCAAAATGTTATTCGGTTAAATTTACCCCATCTTACAGAGGAATATCGACAAAACTTAGTTAAGAATTTGGGAGAGAAAGCCGAACAGACCCGAAAAACCATAAGACACTGGAGAGAAGTTGCCTGGGATGAAATTCAAGAAGTGTTTAAAGAAGGAAATATGTCAGAAGATGATAAATTTCAAGGGAAAGACAAACTCCAAAAATTGATTGATGAATACAACGAAAAAATTAAAGAAATGGTAACGAGAAAAAAGAAAGAAGTATTAGGGTAAATATTTACATATGATTTTAACAATTCTTATTGCTTTTTTTAGTCTTGTTGGTTTAATGGTTCTTCACGAATTCGGTCATTTTGTTTTAGCCAAGAAATTCGGGGTAAAAGTTGAAGAGTTCGGAATAGGGTACCCGCCAAGAATTTTCGGAAAAAAGATTGGTCAGACTTTTTATTCTTTAAATTTTTTGCCATTTGGAGCTTTTGTAAAAATTCATGGAGAAGAGGAGGGTGTCGAGAGCATTCATAGTTTTAGCGAAAAACCAATTTGGCAGAGAGCTTTAATTACTTTAGGTGGAGTTGTATCTTTTTGGATAATAGGAATAATACTTTTTTCTATTGTTTTTGCTTCCGGGGTTCCTGAGGTAGTTAGTGATGAAGAAAATCATGGCTTAGTTAATCCGAGAGTTCAGGTTGTAGCTATAAGTCTTAATTCGCCGGCGGAAACCGCAGGATTAGAAGTTGGCGATATTATTAAAAAGTTGCAGGTTTTAGATCATCAACAAGAAGTTAATAAAGTAAAAGAGGTTCAGGAATTTGTTAATGAGTATTTAGACAAAGAAGTTACTTTAACTATCCAAAGAGGAACAGAAGTTTTAGATATTTTATTAATCCCCAGAATTCTACCTCCTATAGGGGAAGGACCATTAGGGGTTGGTCTGGTAAGAACAACGATAAAGAATTATCCTGTATGGTTGGCTCCAATTAAAGGTATTGAAGCTACTTTTAATACCACAATTTCCATTATTAAAGGTCTAGCTTTGGCGATATCAAATGCTATTCGAGGTTTACCAACAGGAGTTCAATTTGTAGGTCCTGTTGGTATTGGTTCTTTAATAGCTCAGGCTGTCCAGATGGGAATTAATTATTTTTTACAATTTATCGCCATAATTGCAATTTATCTTGCCGTTTTCAATATTCTACCAATTCCAGCTGTTGATGGGGGACGATTATTATTTCTTGGAATTGAGAAAATAAAAGGCAGTCCAATTAATAGAAAAGTTGAGCAAAATATTAACACTATTTGCTTTACTTTTTTAATCGTCTTAATGATTTTAGTAACAATAAAAGATATTGTCGGACTATTTTAAACATGTTACAGTCACAACTTTTTTATAAAACTTCAAAAACAGCTCCAAAAGAAGCCGAAGTTACTTCTCATAAATTACTCTTGAGAGCTGGTTTTATTTCTCAATTAGCTTCAGGAATTTATAGTTTTTTACCTTTAGGGCTTAGAGTTCATAAAAAAATAGAGGAAATCATTCGTCAGGAAATGAATTCAATCGGTGGTCAAGAAGTGTTTTTACCGACCTTGCAACCTAAAGAAATTTGGCAAAAAACGAATCGTTGGGACCATATGGATCCACCCCTTTTTAGACTTAAAGATCGACATAATAAACTGTTTGTCTTAGGTTCAACCCACGAAGAAGTTATTACCGACCTAGTGAAGTCTCGAGTTCAATCCTATAAAGATTTACCGATCTCGCTTTATCAAATTCAAAATAAATTTAGAAATGAGATGCGTTTTACTGGTGGTCTATTGCGAACTCGAGAATTTATAATGAAAGATCTTTATAGTTTTCATAGAAGCAAAGAAGATTTAAATAATTATTATGACGAGGTAGTCAAAGCTTATGATAAGATTTTTACACGTTGTAATTTAGATGTAATAAAAAGCGAGGCATCAGGGGGAGTATTTACTAAAGAAAAAACTTATGAGTTCCAGGTTTTGACAGAAGTGGGGGAAGACAAGTTAATTGTTTGCCCAAAATGTAAATGGGCAACCAATTTAGAGGTTCAAGATAAAACTTCTCAAAAATGTCCGAATTGCAATAAAGAATTAATCAAGGTTAACACTATTGAGGTGGGGCACACTTTTCGGTTAGGAACAAAATATTCTAAGGCTTTCGATCTTTATTTTTTAGATGAAAAGGGTAAAAAACAACTAGTAGTAATGGGGTGTTATGGAATTGGTTTAGGAAGGCTAATGGCAACAATTATCGAAATTCACAATGATAAAAAAGGAATTATTTGGCCAAAAGAAGTAGCACCTTTTCAGGTACACCTAATTAAAATCGAAAATACGGAAAATGTTAGAAAAATTGCCGAAGAGTTATATCAAGATTTACAAAAAGCCCAACTTGAGGTATTATATGATGACAGAAATGATAAAAGTCCTGGAGAGAAATTTGCTGATGCCGATTTGATTGGTATTCCATATAGGGTTGTAGTAAGTGATAAAACACTGAAAAAAGATTCAGCAGAAGTGAAAATAAGAGACGAAGAGGAAACAGAATTGATAAAAATTACTAATTTAAGTAAATTTTTAAGCAAGAATTATGTTTAATAAATTTCTTTCTTATTTATCAATGGATATGGCTATTGATTTAGGCACAGCCAATTCTTTAGTTTATGTTCGAAATCGGGGAATTGTGATTAATGAACCTTCGGTGGTAGCAATTAATAACAAGACAGGTCAAATTTTGGCAATCGGAGAAGAAGCCAAAAAGATGGTTGGCAGAACTCCTTCATACATTACAGCTAACAAACCTTTAGTTAATGGTGTTATTTCTGATTTTGAGGTAACTGAGCAAATGCTGAGATATTTTATTGAAAAAGCAGCTAGTAAAAAAGGATTTCCTTTTGGTCATTTTCCTCGAGTAATTATTGGGATTCCTTGTGGAGTAACAGAAGTAGAAAGGAAGGCGGTTCGAGATGCTGCCAAAAATGCTGGAGCCAGAACAGTTTTTTTAATTGAAGAACCAGTTGCTGCAGCAGTTGGGGCAAGACTTCCTATTCAAGAAGCTGGAGGAAATTTCATTGTTGATATTGGAGGAGGAACAACTGAAGTAGCAGTAATTTCTCTTGGAGGTATAGTTTCTTCGAAAAGTTTAAGGGTTGCAGGTGATAGACTTAATGAAGACATTATTCAGTTTGCCCAAAGAGAATACAAACTTCTTATAGGCGAAAGAACAGCAGAATTTATTAAGCTAGGCATAGGTTCAGCTATACCATTAAAAGAAAAAAAGGAGATGCCAATGCGGGGAAGAAATTTAGTTACTGGATTACCAGAAGAGGTTGTTGTATTAAACAGTGATATTCAACGAGCATTAGAAAAATCAGTACAACAGATTATTACTGCTATAAAAACAACAATAGAAGAAACTCCTCCTGAATTACTTGCTGATGTTATGTCAAGTGGTATTTATCTTGCTGGCGGTGGATCTTTACTTAAAGGTCTTGATGTTTTGATTACCAAAGAAACAAAGATTCCCTGTAAAATTATTGAGGATCCTTTAACAGTGATGGTTCGTGGAGCAGGAATTGCTTTGGAGAACCTTGATGTTTTGTCGGAAGTGTTAACTGAAGAAGAAGCTCAAGAACCACCAAAATAAATTATGATTTCAGAACAAGATGTAAAACATATTGCTAAATTGGCCAGATTTCAGTTAACTAAGAAAGAAACAGTGAAAATACAAAAAGAACTTTCTTCGATTTTAGATTATTTCAATTTATTACAAAAAGCTGATTTTAAACAATCTTCTTTAATTCAACCCAAGAACGGTTTGACTAAAAATGAAACAAGAGAAGATTTCGCAATAAAACAATCAACGAAAACTGTTAATAGATTATTAGAATCAGCACCAAAGAAAGAAAAAGGATATATTAAGGTTAAAACTATACTTCGATGAATCTTTCAGAATTAAATATCACTCAGGTTCAAGAAGGTTTAATAAAAAAAGAATTTTCATCACTTGAACTAACAAAGGATTTTTTGAATAAAATACGAGAAAAAGATAAAGACATTGCTGCTTTTCTAACAATAACTGAAGACATAGCCCAAAAACAGGCTAAAAGCGTAGATAAATTAATCTCTCAAAAAGTAAAAATTCCAACTTTGGCTGGGATTCCTATGGCAGTAAAAGACAGTATTTTAGTTGAAGACATAAAATGCACAGCTGCTTCGAAAATTTTGGAAAACTATATTGCTCCTTATGATGCAACCGTCATTAAAAAACTCAAATCTCAGGGAGCCGTAATTCTAGGAAAAACAAATATGGATGAGTTTGCCATGGGTTCTTCTACTGAAAACTCTGCTTTTAAAACTACCCGCAATCCCCATGATTTAAGTCGAGTTCCAGGAGGAACATCAGGTGGATCAGCTGCAGCAGTGGCATCTGAGGAATGTTGTTATGCGTTGGGAGCTGATACAGGTGGATCAATCCGGCAACCATCTTCTTTCTGTGGAGTTATAGGGTTAAAACCTACTTATGGAGCAGTTTCTCGTTATGGTTTAATTGCTTATGCTTCTTCTTTAGATCAGATTGGGCCAATCACTAAAACGGTTAAAGATGCCAAGATAGTTTTTGAAGCAATTAAAGGAAAAGATCCTCTCGACTCCACTAGTGTTGAACTTCAAGACCAAAATCCAAAGTCCAAAGCCAACAAAATTAAGAATTTACGTGTAGGTGTTCCTAAAGAGTATTTTGTAAAAGGGATAGATCCTGAAGTGGAAAAAATTATAAAAGATGTTCTTAAAACGATTGGAAAAGAAGGGGTAAAAATAGAAGAAATAAGTTTACCTCATACAAAATATGCCCTGGCAAGTTATTATATAACAGCTTCTTCTGAAGCAAGCACTAATTTAGCAAGGTATGATGGAATAAAGTATGGCACATCAGATCCTAATTCTAAAGAGTTGTTGGACACCTATTTAACCTCACGGGGACAGGGATTTGGAGCGGAGGTGAAAAGAAGGATTATGTTGGGAACCTATAGTCTCTCTGCTGGATATTATGATGCCTATTATTTAAAAGCTCGAGAGGTCAGAAATTTAATCAAAAACGATTTTGAAACAGTATTTAAAACTGTAGATTTAATTTTAACCCCTGTTTCTCCGTTTGTTGCTTTTAAGATAGGAGAACGAATTAAAGATCCTTTGTCAATGTATTTAGTAGATATTTATACGGTTCCTGTAAATCTAGCTGGTCTACCTGCCATTTCTCTACCTTGCGGTAAAAGTCAAAATTTACCCGTAGGACTTCAAATAATTGGAAGACCTTTTGAAGAAAACAAAATTTTTGAGGCAGCTTCTTTTATTGAAGAAATAATCGCGTAGAAAATTAATTATTAATTATATGACTATCGATCAATTCACCGCATATATATTTTCTCCTGAATTACAAGAAGAACTTTTTCTAGCAAAGATAGTCTTCATCTTTTTTTCTGTAATTTTCTTTGCCGCCGTTATGTTTTTTCTGTTTACTAGTAGTTATTTGAAATACCAATTTTGGGAAGATACAACAGATTTTTTCGCTTGGAAGGCTTACGGTTTAAGAAAAGTTATTAGGAGATGGAAGAAAATTCAGAAAAGAATAGATACAGGTTCTGAAGCTGAATACAAACTTTCAATTATTGAAGCAGACGATTTTTTAGATGAAATTCTAGAGAACAAAGGTTATCCTGGTAAAGATTTTGAGGAAAGAGTAAAACAAGTTGATATAATACAGCTTCCTAATTCGGAAGAAATTCTGGAAGCTCACACACTACGAAACTCCATTGTTTATGACCCAGATTACAGATTAGATTTAGACCAAGCAAAAAGAATCCTGGAAATTTATGAGCGAGGTATTAAAAATATAGAATCGTTTTAGTTTGACCCTCGCGTGTTTTTGTGATAATATCTAACATAGCGCTGTGGAGGAGTAGTACCTCGCCAGTCCCATAAGCTGGAGGCCCTGGTGCAATTCCAGGCAGCGCGACATTAAACTTTTTGAATCCACCGGTATAAATACAATAATCAATCACTGTGGGTTCTATAATAAAATATAAACCTGAAAAGACTTATCCTAAATTATAGTACTCATTATGGAATCGCGGAAATTGTAGCCTATCAAAGTACTCGGCCAGGGAGAAAAATTAATAGTTGGATTGAGGGGTTAATGAAATTGCCGGTGTAGCTCAGTTGGTTAGAGCAGAGTCTTCATAAGGCTAAGGTCGTCGGTTCAAATCCGACCACCGGCACCATGCAGTCGTAGCTTAGCTGGTTTAAAGCGCCACTCTGTCACAGTGGAGATCACGGGTTCAAATCCCGTCGGCTGCGCAAATTGGGTCGAGATTGATGGCCTACAAGAACCAAATTCTGGTGGGTTTTTTCTTTACTTTTAGGTTTTTCACAGTTGATTTTGAGTGTATTTTAAGGTAAAATAAAGTATTGGATATCACAATATATAATAACCCCCTTATGAAGAAAATTAATCTAAAAGATCTCAAAATTACAGCTCAGAACGAAATAAAAAAAGTTAGTAATTTGAATGACTTAGATGTTGTGTTTAAAAAATATCTTGGGAAGAAAGGAAAGATTTCTCAGGTTTTTCGTTCTTTAAAAAAATCGTCCTCTACAGAAAAAGCAAAAATTGGTAAAGAGTTAAACGAATTCAAAAGTGTCTTTAAAAAAGAAATAAACCAACGGACAACTTATTTTAATAAGATTCTAAAAGATAAGAAGAAAAAAGAACGGATTGATATTACTCGACCCGGGAAAAAGCCATCTTTGGGAAGCTTACACCCCTTAACCTTAGTTAGAAGAAAAACCGAAGAGATTTTTCAGAACTTGGGTTTTTCAGTTGTCGGAGGATCAGAGATTGAAAACGAGTGGTATAATTTTGATGCCTTAAATATTCCCTCTGATCATCCAGCTCGAGATTTATGGGATACTTTTTGGATTGATACTAAAGAACAAAAATTACTTTTACGAACTCATACTTCACCAGTTCAAATTCATTACATGGAAAATAATAATCCACCTTTAAGGATTATTGTTCCGGGAAGATGTTTTCGTTACGAAGCTACAGATGCTTCTCATGATATTCAATTTTATCAAGTAGAAGGTTTAATGGTAGATAAAGAAGTTTCAGTCGCAAACTTTAAAGCAATAATTCAAGAGTTTTTTAGACAATTTTTTGGAAAACCCGTTGAAATTCGACTCCGACCAAGTTATTTTCCTTTTACAGAACCGAGTTTTGAAGTAGATATGACATGCTTAAATTGTGGAGGAAAGGGTTGTTCTGCTTGTTCTCAAACTGGTTGGATGGAGATGATGGGAGCTGGAATGGTTCATCCTAATGTTTATAAGGCATGTGGTTTAAATCCCAAAATGTGGCAAGGTTTTGCCTTTGGAATGGGATTAGATAGGTTAGCGATGATGAAGTATAAAATTAATGATATCCGACTCTTTTATGGAAGTGATTTAAGATTTCTTAAACAGTTTTAGAATAACATGTTATTTTCCTACAATTGGCTACAAAACTATATACAAGGTAAACTTCCGTCTCCTCAGAAACTGGCTGAACTTTTGACAATGCATAGTTTTGAAGTAGAAGAGATAAAAAAAACAGGTGATGACTTTGTTTTAAATGTAGATGTTTTACCAAATAGGGCTCATGATTGTTTTTGTCATTTGGGTATATCTCGTGAAATCTGCGCCATAATTAGAAAAAAAGTAAAAGATTTTAAAAAAGAAAAATTAATAGAGACAAAAGGGAGCCTTAAACCGATTAAAATAAAGATCCAATGTTCTCAGTTAGTACCTCGCTATTCAGCGTTAGTTATTGAAAACATTAAGATTAAAAAATCTCCTCAATGGTTAGTAAAAAGTTTAAGAGCATTAGGTGTTCGTTCAATCAATAATATTGTTGATTTAACGAATTTTGTAATGTTTGAGACAGGTCAACCACTTCATGTTTTTGATTATGATAAAGTTCGTGAACAAAAAATAATTTTAAGACAAGCTAAAAAAGGAGAAAAAGTGATTACTTTAGATAATATTGAAAGGGTTTTAGATAAAGGTATGCTTGTTGCAGAAGATAATAATAGATTAATCGATCTTGTAGGTATTATGGGAGGAAAGCTAAGTGAAGTTGATTTAAGAACAAAAAATATTATTTTACAAGCAGCAAATTTTGATAGAAAGACTATTTATATTACTTCTAAAGACCTAGGTCTTTCTACTGACGCTTCTAATATTTATACCCAAGGAATAGACCCAAATTTAACAACCTTAGCTTTAGAAAGAATGTATTCCCTTTTAAAAGAATTAACAGGGGGTAAGATCGTCCAAATAATCGATATTTATCCCAAAAAGATCGTACCAAAACGAGTCAAACTAAACCATATTTATCTTACAAATCTTTTAGGGATAAAAATCGAAAGAAAAGAAGTTAAAAGGATTCTAACTACATTAGGTTTCAAAATTATTAAAGAAGAACATCCCAATTTAACTATTGAGATACCGACTTATAGACTAGATATTTCTTTAGCTGAAGATTTAGTTGAAGAAATTGGTAGAATTGTAGGTTTTAAGAACATTAAAGCTGTTTTTCCGATAACCTCTTTAGTTTCTCCGATAAAGAATTTCGATATTTTTTGGGAAAATAATATCAAAAATATTTTAAAAGAAATGGGATTTTCTGAAGTGTATAATTACTCTTTTTTTGGTGAAAAGGAAGCAAAAGTTTTCAATTATAAATCAAAAGACCTGATTAAAATAAAGAATCCTATTAGCATTGAACAAAAATATTTAAGAACGAGTTTAATTCCAAATTTACTAAGAAATATCCAAAAAAATCAAAAACTTCAACTCACTGATTCTTCAAAAGAAATTCTGATTTTTGAATTAGGAAAAATATTTCTTAAAGAAAAATTTTCAGAGAAAAAAATGTTAACTGGAGTTATTACTCAACAAGAAGGGATTGAAGGATTTTATCAATTAAAAGGGATAATAGATTCTTTATTAAATAAACTTGGGATAAGTAATGTCTGGTATGATGATTTCCAATCAACTCCTGAGGAAAGTAAGATAGGAATTTGGAATTCTGAGAAGTGTGCTGAGATTAAAGAAAATCATCAAGAAATCGGATTCTTAGGTGAGATTAATTCAGAACTATCAAAATCTATAGGAGTTTCGGGAAAAGTTTTAGTATTTGACCTGAGTTTTGAAAAATTAATAAAACTTGCTTCTGAAGAACAGGAATATAGACCGGTTTCTTCTTATCCAGCAGCTATTAGAGATTTAGCTATTTTAGTTCCCCTAGATGTTAAAGTAGCTGATGTTTTAAATGTAATAAACATAACTGGCAAAGAACTGATTAGGGATGTTGATCTATTTGATATTTATGAAGGAACAGAACTCCCTGGTGGAAAAAAGAATCTAGCTTTTCATATAATTTATCAGGCAAAAGATAGAACTTTAACAGCTAAAGAGATTGATAGAGTTCACCAAAAAATAATTAAAGCCCTAGAAATAGAATTAGATTGGCAAGTCCGCCACTAACAATCATGATTTCTAAAAAAAGAAAAGTTGATTATAAAGCCAAGGATATATATGTGTTAAAAGGATTAGAACCTGTTCGAAAGAGACCGGGAATGTATATTGGTTCAACTGGGTCTGAAGGTCTTCATCATTTAATATTTGAGTGTGTTTGTAATGCTATTGATGAAGCAACAATGGGGTATTGTGATGAGGTTTTAGTAAAACTTTTACCAGAAGACAAAGTTGAGATTAGTGATAACGGTCGAGGGATTCCCGTTGACAAGCATCCTCAAACGAAAAAATCAGCCTTAGAAACAGTAATGACTACTCTGCATGCGGGAGCAAAATTCGGAGGAAAAGTTTATGCTTCTACTGGAGGATTGCATGGAATAGGTGTTTCGGCTGTTTGTGCTTTAGCAAAATATATGAAAGTTGAGGTGTGTCGAGAAGGAAACAAATATTCACAAGAATATTCTCAGGGTAAACCTAAAGCTAAAGTTAAAAAGACAGGCGTGTGTAAAAAAACTGGTACAACGATAATTTTTCAGCCCGATTCAGAAATCTTTACTACAACCTTGTTTGATTATAAAAAAACATTAAATTATCTTCGTCAACAAGCCTATTTAACTAAAGGAGTTAAAATAACTATTGAGGACGTTAGAGGATCAGAAAAAAAATCCCATACATTTTATTTCGAAGGAGGTCTTATTTCATATATCAGACATTTAGTTAGGGGTAATAACCCTCGCCATCAAAATATTTTTTATGTATCTTCTGAGAAAAATAATATACTAGTAGAAGTTGCTTTTCAATATACCCAGGAAATGGAATATGTCGAAGAGGGGTTTGCAAATAATATTTGTACCCGAGAAGGAGGTAGTCATATTACGGGGTTTAGATCATCTTTAACTCGAACGCTTAATGATTACGCTAGAAGAGAAGGTTTTCTTAAAGAGAAGGACGAAAATTTTAGTGGAGAAGATGTAAGAGAAGGTTTAACAGTTGTAGTTTCAGTAAAATTAAAAGATCCCCAATTTGAAGGACAAACTAAAGCTAGATTAGGAAATCCAGAAGCAAAAAATGCGGTTGAAATGGCGGTCTCAGAAGGATTACGTGATTTTTTAGAGAGAAATCCTTCTGATGCTCGGGCAATCATTGAAAATTGTGCGTTAGCTACTAGGGCTCGAAAGGCTGCCACGACCGCTCGTCAGACTGTTTTAAAAAAGGGAATTTTAGAAGGTCTCACCTTACCCGGAAAATTGGCAGATTGTATTTCTCGTAAGCCTGAAGAATCAGAGCTTTACATTGTGGAAGGTGAATCAGCAGGTGGTAGTAGTAGACAGGCAAGAGATCGTCATTTCCAAGCCATTTTACCTTTGCGAGGAAAAATTTTAAATGTAGAAAGAGCTAGGCTTGATAAAATTTTATCTTCAAAAGAAATTAGATCACTAATCATTGCTTTTGGAACAGCGATTGCTGAAGACTTTAATTTGGACAAATTAAGATATCATAGAATTATTATAATGACAGATGCAGATGTGGACGGGGCGCATATTAGAACTCTGCTTTTAACTCTTCTTTACCGTTATTTTAAACCAATAATTGAAAAAGGTTATCTTTATATCGCTCAACCTCCTCTTTATCAGATTCGGGTAGGAAAGCGGGTTGAATATGCTTATACTGAGGCTAATAAAACCGAAATTTTAAAATCGATAGGGAAAACTTCGGGTGTTTCTATTCAACGTTATAAAGGTCTTGGAGAAATGAACGCAAGTCAATTATGGGAAACAACTATGAATCCTCAAAATAGAACATTATTAAAAGTTAATATTGAAGACGCTAGAGAAGCAGACAAAATTTTTGATATCTTGATGGGAGAAGATGTGCCTCCTCGAAAGAAGTTTATTCAGACTCATGCTACAACAGTTAAAAACCTAGATATATAGATCCTAAATTGACATTTAATTTAAGGATTTGTATTATTAATATGATTAAATTAGCTAATTTTTTCAAAAGAATACCTAATTTTTTAAGAGAAGTCTTCCTTGAACTTAAGAAAGTTAATTGGTTGAGTCGCCGGGAGATTTTAAGATACACTTTAATTGTTATTGGTATCTCGGTAGTAGTGGCCATATTCTTGGGAGCATTAGATTTTTTATTTACGACTTTATTGAGTAGATTTGTGATATAAGCCGTATTTATTTAATAAACAAATATGCCAAAACAAAAAATTCAACAAGGTAGAAGTTGGTATGTTATCCATACCTATTCTGGATATGAAGATGCAGTGGCTAAAAATTTAAAACAACGCATCGAGAGTTTAGGTATGGAAGATAAAATTTTTAATGTTTTAGTTCCAAAAGAAAAAAAAATTAAAATTAGAAACGGTAAAAGAACGGTGATAGAAGAAAAAATTTATCCAGGTTACGTTTTAGTTGAGATGATAGTTACTGATAGTTCTTGGTATATAGTTAGAAATACCCCTCGAGTAACAGGTTTTATCGGGGCAGGAACAACACCGATTTCTGTTTCTAATGAAGAAGTAGATATTTTGAAGAAAAGAATGGAAATCAAAGAACCTCAATTTAAGATTGATGTTGAGGTTGGTTCTTTAGTAAGAATCACTGATGGGCCTTTTAAGGGTTCTGATGGTAAGATTTCAGAGATTGATCAAGAGAGAGGAAAGATTAAAGTTTTAGTAAATATGTTTGGAAGAGACACACCTATTGAATTAGACTTTTTACAAATAAAGAAGTTATAATTATGCCTAAAAAAATAAAAGCTGTTGTCAAACTTCAAATACCAGCTACTAAAGCAACGCCAGCCCCTCCAGTTGGGCCTGCTTTGGCTCAACATGGTTTGAATATTGCTGAATTTTGTCAGAAATTCAATGATTTAACAAAAAATCAGACAGGTTTTACTATTCCAGTTGAAATCACTATTTTTGAAGATAGAACTTATAATTTTAACTTAAAAAATCCTTTGACCTCTGAACTCTTAAAGAAAGCTGCCGGAATTGAAAAAGGTTCAGGCGAACCTAATAAAAAAAAGGTAGGTAAAATCACCAAAGCTCAATTGAAAGAAATCGCTTTAAAGAAAATAGAAGATTTAAATACAACTGATCTTGAACAAGCAATAAAAATAATTAAAGGAACAGCAAAAAATATGGGAATTACCGTTGAGTAATTCCTATATTTATTTAAACATGAATTTTAAAAAAATATCATTTATAGCCTTGGTTCTTGTCTTCTTGGGAACTCTTTCAGTTTTGGTTACCAATTATTGGCTTGAAAAAGAAATAGAAAACTCTTCTTATAAGGTTTCAGAGAATAATCAGGTGATCCCAGAGGAAGTTGTGGAAAAAGGGGTAACTTACATAATTAATAAAGGAGAGGGACATGTCGGTAAATATCAAATAACAAAAATTTTAGAGGAATCAACAGTTTTTTCTTTATTAGAAGAATTAGCTCAAGGGGCAAGTTTCGAAATAATAGTAACTCAATATGATATCGGGATTTTTATTGAAAGTATTGGCGGGGTCCAAAATAAACAAGATAATAAATATTGGCAGTATTGGGTAAATGATAAGCTTGGTGAGGTAGCTGCTGATAAGAAGAAAGTACAAGAAGGCGACAAAATAGAGTGGAGATTTGAAGAAACTAATTTTTAGCAAATCATTTAATAAAACTATTTTATAAATTAATTCTCTTACGTTTATGAGAATAAATTTTCGAAAAGTTACTTTAGCAATTTTTATTATTTTTTTTGGAGTAATATTCCGATTTTTTTTAAATGAAAGGATTGGTATTGCAAATTTTGAAGCAGTAACTGCTTTGTCTCTTCTTTCTGGTTCATTTTTTGGAGGAATCTATGCTGCTATAATTCCTCTTTTGATGATTTTTCTTTCTGACTTTTATTTTGGCAATACCTCAATTTTTCTTTTTACGTGGTCAGCATTCATCTTAATCGGGGTTTTTGGTATCCTAATTAAAAGAAGGTCTAAACATTATGTTTTCAAAATGACTGGTCTTGGGATTTGTTCTGTTCTTTTTTTCTATTTATATACTAATTTTGGTTGGTGGTTAACTTCTAGTATGTATCCATTGACTCTTTCCGGATTCCTTCGATGCTATATTGCCGCCCTTCCTTTCTTAAGAAATCAATTAATCTCTATACTCATTTTTATACCCGTTTTTGTTCCTCTTTTTTCTTTAGCCTTTAAAAAACTTAAAGCAAGAAAAAGAGTCAAAATCCAAATATATGATTCTATCAGATAAAGACATTAAAAAATATATTAAAGAGGGGAAAATAATAATTAAGCCTAAACCCAATTTTAAAAATCAACTTTCTGCTGCTTCTTTAGATTTGCGCCTTGGAAACGAATTCCGAATTTTTGAAGACACTAAATATCCTTTTATTGATGTTAAAGATCCTAAAACTATTCAAAATATCACTCGTTTAGTAAGACTTAAAGACACAGATCCAATAATTTTCCAACCAAATCAATTTATTTTAGCTGTAACTTTAGAGGATATTTCTCTTCCTGATGATATTACTGTTCGAATTGATGGAAAAAGTAGTCTTGGAAGATTAGGAGTAATTATTCATTCGACTGCCGGTCATATTGATCCTGGATTTCGAGGAAGGGTTACTCTTGAGATGTCAAATATTGGAAATCTTCCAATTCTCCTTTATCCAAAAATGAGAATCTGTCAGCTTGTTTTTCAAACCCTCTCTTCTCCAAGTGAGATTCCGTATTATAAGAAAAAGACAGCAAAGTATTTGAAAACAAAGTCTCCTGGAGAAAGCAAAATACACAAGGAATATGATAAATGATTCCAATAAATGGCCGCCTGTTGAGGGCAGATATAATACAGGAAATAAAAATTCTCCAGTCGCCGTTTGTACTAATCGTAGCATTGACGAAATAAAAATCGATCCTCAAAAAGTAGCGATTTGGGGAAAATGCGTTACCGAAAATATCGGAATTGAAAAAATAATTCAAAACATAGTTTCTAATCCCAATATTCGATATTTAGTTTTGTGTGGAAAAGCTTCTAAAGGTCATTTCATTTCTCAGACTATTGAAGTTCTTGTAAAAAATGGAGTTGATAAGGATAAAAGAATTATTGGATCAAAAGGCAATATGCCTTATTTAAGAAATATTGACGAAAAATTAATCGAAAGATTTAGAAAACAAATTATTCCTGTTAATATTGTTGGCGAAACTGATGATAAAAAAATCGCCAAGATTATTGATAAACTTTTAAAAACTAAACCAGAAGAATTTAAAGCAGAAGCTCTTAAAATAGCACAAATAAAAGAGATAGAAGCTCAAGCTTCTATTGAATGGATATCTGACCCAAACGGATTTTTTGTTATATCGGTTGATAAAAACCGAAATAAAATAATTGTTGAACATTTCCAAAATAATAAATTAAAGAATAAAATAGTAGGGGATAGCGCAGAAGAAATTTGCAAAACAATTGTTCATCTTGATTTAATTGGAGATTTTGACCAGAAATTAAAACATGCCATGTATTTAGGCAGAGAACTCCAGAAAGCGGAAATCGCCCTTAACAACAATTTAAATTATGAACAAGATTCTTCTATGGTTGGAGAAAATAATTTTAAGAAAGAAAAAGGTCGAGATGATTACGAATGGCACGATTAAAATAACAAATTAAATATTTATTTTTTAATTAAATCTTATGTATCAAACAAAAATAATTGAAGCCAAAACTTTGGGTGATGCCTGGGAAAAATCATGTATTTTAATAATGAAAGAGGGACATGTTAGATATGTTGAAGCTCCAGAATATAAAATTGAAACAAAAGATCTACCCTTGATGATTAAGGTCTCAGAGCCATTTTTAGAACCACGCCTTTCTCCCAAAGCAAATACTACTAAAGAACAAGCCGATGATTATGCTAAAAAACTTTTAGAGGGTTCTGGAAAAGAAAATGAAAACAGTTTTGACTATACGTATTATTCTCGACTCCGTTGTTATCCAGATTGTAAAGTAAGAGCTTTTTTACCAAGTGTCACCGAATCTGATAAAGAATTAACAGAGGAAATTAAAAAGATTTCTCCTGATGGAAAATGTGTTGTTCAACGAATAGATCAATTAGAAAAAGCAATTAATATTTTAAAGAAAGATCCAACACGCAGAACAGTAGTAATGCATACATGGGTTCCTTATCGTGACTTAATGAAATTCGGGCCCAAACGAGATGCCACTTCATCTCCTTGTGTTCTTTTGTTTTACCCTCAATTAGTGGATGGTGCGTTACACATGTTTATAGTAATGAAGACCAATGATCTATATAATGCCTGGCCAGAAAACGCCTATGCTTTTACGGTCTTGCAAAAATATATGGCAGACCAACTAGGGGTAAATACTGGAACTTATACTCATTTTTCAGTAAGTATGCATATTTATAAGGATATGTATGAAGAAGTAAGAAAGAAATTTAATTTATAATTAGCAGAATAAACAAATGAAAATATCTAGGAGAAATATCGCGAAAATTGTTGACCATACAAATATACACAAAACAGCTACTGCAGAAGATATACAAAATACCTGTTTGGAGGCTATAAAATATAATTTTCGAGGAGTATGTGTAAACCCAGAATGGGTAAAATTAGCACAAGAAGAATTAGAGAAAAAGAAAATCAAAGTTGTTGTTTTAATTGATCCGCCTATGGGGATTTCTTCTCACGAGGAAAGATTGGAACAGGTTAAAGAAGCAAAAAAAAATGGAGCCGATGAAATTGATATCGTGATGAATATTATTGATTTAAAATATGAAAGAGATGACGAAATTTTAAAAGACCTTTCGAAAATCACCAAAATATTACCAACAAAAGTGATTATTGGATCAGGTTACTTAACCGATAAAGAAGTTAAAAAAGCCTCTAGAATTGTTAAACAATCTGGGGCTTTTTGTGTAAAAACAGCAACCGAAAAGGATCCTTTAGATAAATTAGAATTAAAAGAAAAAGCGAAACATGTAAAAATAATGAAAGAATCTGCTCCCGGTCTTTTAATAAAGGCGGCAGGTGGTATTAGAACTTTAAAGGATATCAAAATGATGGTTGAAGCAGGAGCAGATATAATAGGAACGAGTTCGGGTGTCGGGATTTTAAAAGAAATCAGAAAATAATTAGCACTTTCCTTTTTTATGAAATATCAACCAATAATTGGACTAGAGATTCATACTGAACTAAATACAAGATCAAAAATGTTTTGTTCTTGTAAAAATGATCCAAATGAAAGACATCCTAATGTTAATATTTGTCCGATTTGTCTGGGTCATCCAGGTACCCTTCCAGTGATAAATAATACAGCTGTAAAGAAAGTAATTAAAACTGGGTTGTCTCTAAATTGCCAGACTCCTGAATATTCGCAATTTCATAGGAAAAATTATTTTTATCCTGATTTACCAAAAGGATATCAAATAAGTCAGTATGACAAACCTCTTTGTGTGGGAGGATTTTTAAAAATCGATAGTAAAAAAATTAGGATAACAAGAGTTCATTTAGAAGAAGATACCGGACGTTTAGTTCATCCAAAAAACAAAGATCATTCTTTGGTTGATTTTAATCGAGCGGGCATTCCTTTAATGGAATTAGTTACTGAGCCGGATTTAAGGTCAGCTGTAACAGCTGCAAAATTTGCACAGGAACTTCAAATTATTCTAAGATATCTTGATGTTTCTAGTGCTGATATGGAAAAAGGACAACTCAGAGTTGAGGTAAATATAAGTGTAAGTCCGGAATCAAAAAGTAAAAGCCCAAAATTAGGAACAAAGGTAGAAATTAAAAATTTAAATTCTTTTAAAGTAGTAGAACAAGCAATTAATTTTGAGACTGAAAGACAGATAAAAATTTTAAAAGCAGGCAAAAAGGTCATTCAAGAAACTAGAGGTTGGGATGACAAAAAGGGAATAACGGTAAGTCAGAGGAAAAAAGAAGAAGCTCATGATTATAGATATTTTCCAGAACCTGATTTACCTGTATTGTGTTTTGGGGTACCCGAAATCATTAATAAAATTAAGGCTGAGATTCCTGAATTACCTCAATTGAGAAGAGAACGCTTTAAGAAAGAATACAGTTTATCAGATAAAGAAATAAAGATCTTTATCCTTAATAAAGATCTTGGTGAATATTTTGAAAAAGTGATGTCAGAATTCAGAAACTGGATAAAAGAAATAGAAAAAAAGAGAAAAGTTAAGGAAGCTGAGTATAAAAAATTAATAAAACTTGCTACAAACTATATTATTACTGATCTTCAAGGTCTTTTAAAAGGAACTTCAGTTTTAAGTAAAAGATTTCTAATTACACCAGAAAATCTGGCCGAACTCATTACCTTAATTTATATTGGTAAAATTTCAAGTAAAATTGCAAAAACCGTCTTGGCTAAAATGTTTAAGACAGGAGGTGATCCTTCTCATATCATTAAAGAAAAAGGATTAGCTCAAATTACTGATGAATCTGAAGTCGAGAAAATTATAAAAAATATAATTTTAAAGAATCCAAAACCGGTTGAAGATTATAAAAAAGGAAAAGAAGAAGCTATTCAATTTTTAATAGGTCAAGTAATGGCTGCGACCAGAGGAAAGGTAAATCCAGAGATTGCTAATCGGTTATTAAAAGAAACCCTTGATAAGAGTTAATTGATATGATAGGCTCGAAATAGCACTTTAAAACTTGAAACCCAAAAAAGAAAGGAATGGCATGATTTTCTATGGTTGCTGGGAACGTTGTCTTGATAAAAAAAGAAGAGTCGCCGTTCCAAGGCGATTTATTGATATATTAGGGGAAACGCTGTTATTTATTGAAGATGAAGATGGTCTTTTGGTTTATCCTGGGACAGACATCGAAGAATTCCCTCCGTCAAAAATGAGGTCATTATTATTAGTAAGCATTGATGCCTCTGGAAGGGTTGTTATTCCAAAACATCTTCACAATTCTTTATTTAATGGTTGTCAAAAAGTAATTTGGGAAGGATGGAAAGATCACCTCAAAATTGTACCGGCTCCAAATAGTAAATAATTACCATTTAACACAAGAGAAGACACTTATCTTCTCTTGTTTATTTATTCCAAAAGGAAGTTCTCAACAAGTTTTTCTACATATTTATAGGGTTGGTGATCGAGCGGCGTCCATTTAATTCGTTTATCTCGTTTGAACCAGGTTATTTGTCTTTTGGTGAATTTCTCGCTTTCTTTTTGGATTCTTTCTTTCATTTGTTCATAATTTAATTTTCCCTGGAGATACCTTGCAAGATATCGATATTCTAAACCAAATTCTTCCAATCGTTTCCAAGAGGTTCCAGATTTTCTCAGGTTTTTAACTTCGGTTACCATTCCTTGTTTTAACCTTTTTAACAATCTCGTTTTAATTAATTTTTTGAACTCCTCAGAGCTTTTTTTAATGCCAATCATTAAAACCCTTCCGTGTTGTCTACTGTCATCAGTAGTAGGGTGGGCAAGTTGGAAAGGTTCTTTTTTGAGTGGGGGAACTGGCTTTTTTGTTTTGATTACAATTTCAATAGCCCTTATTAATCTTCTACGATTTTTTTTATCAATAATCTTAGCTCTTCTTAAATCAATTTTTTGTAACATTCTAAAAAGTTCTTGACTGGTCTTTTTTTCAAGATTTTTTCTTAATTGCCAATCAGGTTTTACCTCAGGAATAATAATTCCATCAACCACTGATTGAATATAAAACCCAGTTCCTCCAACTAAAAAGGGAGTCTTTCCTTTCTTTAAAATTTTACTTATTGCTTTTTGGACTAATTTCTGGTATTGAGCAACGGTAAATCGTCTTTTTGGCGAAGCTACATCTAAGAGATAATGGCATACACCCTGCATTTCTGATTTAGTTACTTTACCTGATCCAATATCCATTCCTTTATAAACTTGACGAGAATCAGCAGAAATAATCTCGCCATTAAATTTTTTTGCAAGTTTAATCGAGAGAGCGGTTTTTCCAGAAGCGGTCGGTCCCAAAATGACAATTAATTTAGGTTTTATTTTTTTCATCTTCTATTTTCCCTTTTAAACTCCAAGATAAAGCATCTATAATTTTTACTCTTACAAATTGGCCGATTAAATTTTTTCTCCCTTCAAATTTTATAGTCTTGTACTGACAAGATTTTCCAATAAGAAAATTATTCTTACTTTTTTCAATCAAAACTTTGATCTTCTTCCCAATATACTTTTTATTATTTTCAAGAGCGGTTTTTTTTAATACCTCGGTTAAAATTTTTTCTCTCTTTTCTTTTTCCGAATGGGGGACAGTATTTTCCATCTTTGAAGCTGTTGTGTCTGTTCTGGGAGAATATTGGGAAATATACGCCATATCAAACTTCATTTCTTTGAAAAGTTTAACAGTGTTTTCAAACTGTTTTTTTGTTTCCCCTGGAAAACCTACAATAATGTCAGTGGACAAAGCAATATTTGAGATCTTTTTTCTAATTTTTTTAACTAAATTTTTATAATGTTCAATTGTATAAAATCGATTCATTTTTTTTAAAATCTCATTGTCTCCTGATTGAACGGGTAAATTAAGATATTCTGTAACTTTTTTACAATCTGACATCGCATCAATTAAATCATCTGAAAAATCTTTTGGATGAGGAGAAATGAACCTAATCCAAAAATTTCCTTGAATACCATTTACTTTCCTTAGAAGTTTAGGAAAATTAATCTTATTATCGTTATAGCTATTAACATTTTGTCCTAATAACCAAATTTCTTTATACCCTTTTTGTATTAAATTTTTAATTTCACATATAATTTCTTCTACAGGTCTTGATATTTCTCGATCCCTTGTGTAAGGAACGACACAATAAGCGCAGAAATTGTTACAACCTGTCATTATTGGGACAAAAGCAGAAAAATTGTTTGAGTATTTCGGCTTAATTTTAAGGTAATTTGTTGTATTTAATATAGAACTATCGTTTAAAATTTTTGGCCATTTGGGTAAATCTTCAATATTAAGAACAAGATCAAACATATTAGCAAAATTCTTTCCATCTTTTTTTAAAATGCAACCGGTTAAAAGAATTTTAACCTTTTTATTCTCATTTTTAAGTTTGGTGAAATTTTTGATTCTGCCGTAAACTCTATCTACTGCTGATTGTCGAACTGAACACATGTTTGTAACGATCAAATCAGCTTTCTCGATTTTGGAAGCTAGTTTATAACCAATATCCTCTAGGATCGAAGCAATTCTTTCGCTGTCCGATTCGTTCATTTGACAACCATAGGTAATAATGAAATATTCCATTATTTTATACTATGTTTTAAATATTTAAAAATCAATGGGAAAGTTGAACAGCAGAAAATTATTATGTAATATAGTTTTATAATTATTTAGAACCAATATAAGTTTATCGTCTTAAACTCTTGACAAACCAAGATTAGTTTGTTATAATAAGGTTGTATTAAGAATGATGCTTAATCAACGTTCTTTTAAAAAAAAGGAGGTGAAACAAGAGTAAGATCTGTAGGGTTGTGAGTCATTATCGTAGGGCGTTTCTTCTAGAGTCTGAACAAAGGAGGAGGAAGTTCGATGGGAAAATTTCTGCAAGGAATGTTGGGGGTTGTCTTCTTGGTGATCATTATCGCCTCGGGAGGTGCTCTGTCTTCTGAAGTCGGAGCAGCTCCGAATGTCGACCCCCCAAGGAAAGTTGTGGGGTCTACGCCGTCTGTAACAAGACCTGCGCCGGGAACGGATACTACACAAGCCGTCACTCGGCTCCGGAAAGCTCGGGAAGAGGTTCAAAGAGCTTTGGGCAATGTAAAAAGCCTTCTCCGCAAGAAAGAACAGGAGAAGGGCATTATCGATCAGCAGGTTGTCGAACTGCAAAAGAAGATCGGACTGGCACGGACGAAAGCTGCCTTTCTATCTTCGCAGATACGGCAACTCCGAGAAGAGGTTACCAAGGCGTCCAAAGCGGACGTCGAGAAAGTTACCGTTCAGGTAACGATCAGTGGTGGGAAGACAGTTACAAGAGAACTGTCTCTCAAGGACGCAGAAGCCCTTCGAGGTCTGCTTAAGTAGAGATCACCTCAAAGACCTTTCAGGTCTTAAGGGGGTAAATCTGTATGATTTACCTCCTTTTTTTATTCGTTTTCGATCTCAATTAGTTCCGCCGGTATACACAATGGCATTACACATTTTCCCTTGACACATCTTGGTGGCGCTGGACATAAGGGTTGAGGGCAATCTTCATTCCTTTCACATTCATCTGTTCTACATTCTCCTTTATAAATAATTTCTGCTTCATCTAATTTAGCAAAACATTCATTCGAATAAGTTTTTCCATTAGTTCCACAAACAGGATTCCATAAAGCAATACAGTTTGTTGGTTCTTCTAATTCTTCTAGTACGTCTATTTCCCCAGTGATTACACATTTTGGAGGTAGAAGACAACCGGTTTCTGGATTTTTCATCAAGACTATTCTTCCGTTTTCACAAAATCCAGGAGCTGGTGGTGTCCACAGAGGGCAATTAAATTCTTCTGATTTTTCCTCGATTTTCTCAAGGATTTTTGTCCTTCCTTTTCTTAATGTTTCTTTTAGTTTAAAAGCTTCTGGAGAACTAAGGGTTTTCATTGTTTCTAGTTTCAGGTCTTCTAAAATCTCTAAGTGTTTCTCTTTGTCTCCGATGATATCTGCGATATACTCTTCAAATTTTTCTTGATCCTCAGGAGACATTTTTTCTAAATCTCCCTGTAGTCTTTGTAAGGCATTTCTTTGAGCATTCCTAATTGATTCTCGGGCAACTTCTGGAACTTTCTCTTCTAATTCTTTAAGGACTTCCAAATTTTTGAAGTTCTTAAATCTGCTTCCTTTTTGTTGTTCTATGGCGTTATCTAGTTTTTCTGTGATTTCTTCATCTCGGTCCTCAAGCTTTGTCATTACCTCGCCAAATCTCTCAAGGTGTCTTTCTCTAGTTTCTTTTATTTTTTCAAACACTTCGGGGGCTACTTGAGTTTCTAGTTTGGAAAGGACTTTCTGATGTAAAATTTGCTGGTTAGTGAACTTTGTCAGAAATTTATCAATCTCCGGACTTTCAGCTGATGTTTCTTCTATTGTATCGGTTAGAGCCTTAATATTTCTTAGTTCTTTTTGATAGTTTTCTATACCTTTTGTAATCTTTTCAGGATCTTTTTTAGTTTCAATCATTTTCTTAAGTTCTATTAGATTTTCATTGGAAAATTTCGATCTCAGCTCAAGCTTCTTTACTTTATTGAAAGTAAAAAAAGACTGTACAGCCCGCTTCCAAGTTTTTAGAAAGTAGAAAGGACTGTCTGGTAAAAGTTTAGGTTCTTTAATTTCTAGTTCTTCTAATGAAACGTTCTCATCAAGGTTTATTTCTTCTGTTACCGTTAAACTATCTTGAGCAAAAACAGCCAAACTTATTCCTAGTCCCATAATTAAAACACTAAAAATTAAAGAAAATTTTATTATTAATTTCATAATTTTTTGAAGTTTAATTATTTAATTTAATAAATTCGACCTTCTTATTAACGACGATTTTTTGTATCCTGTTATTTTATTATAATTTTCGAGAATTATCTACTTATATAATTGTATAAGTTCTTTCTCTTTTTCTAACTCTGAATCTATAAAAGTATTAATGAATTTCTTCTTTCTTTTCTCTTAGAAAGAATCTCCAATGTTCTAAGAACTCTATAAAGACTTGGAAAGGTAAGTCTATCAAAGAACTAAACAGAACCGCTAGAATATTATACCTTCGCCATTTGGCTGATAACCATTTTCCTAATCTAAGAACAGGTAACGAGATTAAATCTATAAGAAATCCTAGAAAAGTTCCTCGTTCAACTGTTACTTGTAATTCTTTGGCTCTTTCTCTGATTTTTACTCCAGCAAAAGCGATTAAAGAAATAAAAGCTATAAAAATTATATATGAAATAGGGGGAAAGTTTATTTTATACAGTCCAAAGATTATTAATCCAACAGAGAAACAGAATGATATTAGATAAAAAAGATTTATTATCGCATTTACTAAAAAGCTTCTTTTTGGAAAAGTTCTCACTTCGTAAACGTCTTCTGTTTTTCTTTCGTAGACAATTTTCATCACTTCCATTATTACTTGTTCAAGATTTCCTTTTTTAGGGGGGCGAATTGTTATAACCAAGAAAGCCATTAAAAAGGTAGGACCCAAAATGTCTACTCCAATCGAGATGAAATTGAAATAACCTGTTATAAATTTGGTAAGAGGAATTTCAATAGCCAGAAGAACTAGAATATTACCAAGAAAAATAGATAATGTGGAATAGAAAGCAGCTCGGCCAAGTCTTGATTTAAGAGTATTAAGTCTTTTATTATAAGCTCCTTTTATTAAACTTTCTAAGTTCTCAGGCTTTGAAATTTTTTCTTGAATTTCCGTAGGCTTTTCAGAAATAACATCGCCTAAGAGTAAATAAGGGGTATCGTATCTTTCACAGATTTGATAGAATTTATCAGCTAAGGGGTGAGATAAATCTTGGTTAATACTTTCCCAAATAAGGGAAATATTTTGAGCAATATCTGTTAGTTCTTCTTTAGGAAGATTTGACCAATCAGGATACCGTTTTTGTAAAAGATGATAAGCAATAAGAGATTCATCTAATTTAAAGAGAGATTGTTGGACAGCAATGTAAGTTTGAGTATTTTTTTCTTCGTTACTTAGTCCTCCGATTGTAATCGTTTTTTCACGTACTTTTATCCTTTCTTTCATTATTCTATCCATATACTCGATTAATGCTTTTTCCTTTTGATGAGGAGAAAGAATATCTTCTAATTCACAGGCAGCAATTCCTAAAAGCCAACTGTAAAGCTGGATTCTGTTATTATTCTGATCAAAAGGAGCTGTTTCGATGATAAAGATATATTTATCGATTAACTTTTGGACCTCTTCTATCTTTGACTCTTTAATTCTATCATTAGGGAAATGTCCTCCTCGAATTAACTCAAAAACTAAAGAAGGGGCAATTTTCTCTCCATCCTTTTCTAAGAAAAGTCTTCTCCTTAGTATTCTTTCAATAGCTGTTTTTCTTAAAAGATGTTCTTCTCGCCAGTCAATAATTCCTCTTATTTTTTCATAAAAAGAAGCTACTCGAGAAGCTACTTCATCTACATGAATAGTAAGTTCCCCATCTTTTGTTTGTAAAGATTGATACCAATTCTGATATTGAGAAATTAAATTTTTAGTTTGTTCAGATAATTCACTCATTGTTTAAAAATAAATTTTGAATTATTTCCATTTTTCTATCTCTATTTTTATTTTTTCTATAAATTTTATAAGTTTCATCATTCCTATGTCTCCTTTTATTCTTTGTCTAACTCTAACAGATTTAGCAGCTATTTCTTTAGAACCCATAACTAACATATAGGGTAGTTTTTGAGTTTCTCCACCACGGATTTTTTTAGAAACAGTTTCTGCAGTATCTTTTAATTCTACTCTTAAACCGTATTTTTTTAAAGTTTCAGCAACTTTTTCTGCATATTTTCTGTGTCCAGAACCCACCGGTATTACCCAAACCTGAATAGGCGAGAGCCAAACAGGGAAATTACCTGTATAATGTTCAATTAAGACCCCAATAAATCTTTCTAAACTTCCTAATAAAGCACGGTGGATCATAATTGGCGTTCTCTTTGTCCCTTTTTTGTCAATATAGGTTATTTTGAATCTTTCTGGTAGATTGAAATCAACTTGAATTGTAGTACATTGCCATTCTCTACCTAAACTATCTTTTATTTTGATATCAATTTTTGGTCCATAAAAAACCCCACCACCAATATCTGTTTGGTATTTCAACTTTAGTTTGTTTAACACATATTTTAAAGAATTCGTTGCTTTTTTCCAATCTTTTTCTGTTCCTGCATATTTTTCCGGTCGGGTTGAAAGATGAATTGTATAGTCCTTAAAACCAAAAGTTTTAAGGATCTTGAAACCATGTTTTAAAAGCTTTGTTATTTCTTCTGATAATTGATCGGGAGTACACCAGATATGGGCATCATCTTGAGTAAAGCCCCGCACTCTTGTTAAACCATGTAAAACTCCTGATCTTTCATATCGGTAAACCGTTCCTAGTTCAGCGTATTTTATCGGCAAATCCTTGTAACTTCGGATTTTTGATTGATATATTTTTACATGGAAGGGACAATTCATCGGTTTTATCAAATATTTATCTTTGTCAATTTCAATAGGTGAGTACATGTTTTCTCTATAAAGCTCCCAGTGTCCAGAGGTTTTCCATAAATCTAATCTTCCAATATGGGGAGTTCTAACCCATTGGTATCCAACAGAAAGTAGTTCCTCATACATATAATTTTCAATAATACGACGCAAAGTTTCTCCCTTCGGTAACCATAAAGGAAGGCCTGCTCCAACTTCTTCATTGAAAAGAAAAAGTTCTAATTTTTGTCCTAACTCGCGGTGATCTCTTTTTTCTGCTTCTATTTCTTTTTTAAGAAAATTTGTTAATTCTTTTTTTGTTTGGAAAGCCAAACCATAAATTCTTGTTAACATTGGATTTCTTTCATTTCCTCGCCAATAAGCTCCAGCAGTTTTTGTTAGCTTAAAAGAATCTACTGGAATTTCTTTTGTTGATTTAATATGAGGTCCCTTGCATAAATCAATAAAATCTCCGCTTTGGTAAACAGAGACAGTTTTATTCGGTAGTTCTTTAATTAATTCCAATTTATAAGGTTGATTTTTAAATAGTTTTTTAGCTTCTTCTTTGGAAATAATTTTTTTCTTGAATTTAATTCCTTTTTTAATAATTTCTTTCATTTCCTTTTCGATTTTCGGTAAATCTTCAAGGTTAATCTTGTTTTGTAAATCAAGGTCATAATAAAACCCATTTTCAATTGCTGGTCCAATCCCAAATTTGGTTCCAGTGAAAAGCGACTGAACCGCATAAGCCAAAACATGAGATAAAGAATGACGAAGAGTTTCAATTTTCATTTATAATTTCTTCAATTTCTTCACAAATTATTTTTGGAGTGTTATCGCGACTGTCCACCCTTCCTTTGATAAAAACAATCTTATTTTCCTGGAGGACGATAGGATTTCTTTTAATTATTCCAGGAAAGACGACAACTTCAATTTTACCTGTAAGATCCTCTAAATTTAGAAAAAGCATAGGTTTTCCAGTTCTGGTTATAATCCTTTTAATACTTGAAATAATTCCACCAATTTTTATTTTTCTTCCAATTATACTTTCATCGATATTATCAATGGGTAGGGCGTTTTTTTCTAAAACCTTTTTAAAACTTTCTAAAGGATGAGCGGAAACATATAAGCCAAGAAGTTCTTTTTCCCAGTTCAATTTCTCAGGCAGGGCAGTAGTTGTTGGAGAATCTAACTTTAGAGAAGGTGTAAAACTCCGAGAGTTTTCAAAAAGATCTTTTTGTCCGTTATTTGCATTTTGTTGAATTTCTCGATTAGCTTCTAGGATTTTCTCCACATTAAAAAGTAATCTATGCCTTTCTTCTAATTTATCAAAGACTCCAGCTTTAATCAAACTTTCCAACGACTTTTTATTTAAATTCTTTGATGGGATTCGAGAAATAATATCATAGATTGATTTAAAAGAACCGGAACTTTTTCTTTCTGAAATAATTGCTTCGACTACATTAGTGCCAACATTTTTAATAGCCAAGAGTCCAAAGCGAATTTTATTTTCATTTGGTATAACTGAAAAGTTTCTAAAACTTTCATTTATATCAGGAGGTAAAACCTTAATTCCCATTTTCTCACACTCTTTTATTAAAACAGCAATTCTTTCTATGTCTGCCTTTTCAGAAGTTAAAAGAGCTGCCATAAATTCCACTGGATAATGAGTTTTAAGGAAAGCTGTCTGATAAGCGATCGTTGCATAAGAAGTAGCATGAGCACGATTAAAACCATAACTAGCAAAAGGTAATATCCACGCCCAGAGTTCTTGAGCAATTCTATTATCAATCTTGTTTTTTATCATTCCCTGAATAAATTTTTCTTTTTGAGCAACCAATAAGCTCTTTATTTTTTTACCCACAGCTTTTCGTAAAACGTCAGCCTCAGATAAGGTAAAGCCTGCTAATTTTTGAGCGATTTCCATTAACTGTTCCTGATAGACGCAAATTCCATAAGTTGACTTTAAAATTGGTTTTAGTTTTGGATGTAAGTATTCTATCTTTTTCTTTTTATATTTTCCTTTGATAAAGTCTGGGATAAATGCTATTGGACCTGGGCGATATAAAGCAATCATAGCAATGATATCTTCGAATTCAGAAGGTTTTAGTTGTTTAAGATATCTTTTCATTCCGTCACTTTCCAGCTGAAATATTCCTGTACTATTTGCTTCTTGTAAGAGTTCGTAAGTTTTTTTATCATCCAAAGGAATATTTTCAATATCGACAGATTTTTTTTGAACTTCGTAAATACGAACCAGGCAGTCTTCAATAATAGTTAAATTTTTTAATCCCAATAAGTCCATTTTTAATAGTCCTAAATCTTCAATCGAGTGCATTTCATATTGAGTAATAATAGTTTCATCTGACTGAGGAGAATGTTGAAGAGGAATAAGATTATCTAGAGGATCTGCCGCCATAACCACTCCACAAGCATGAGTTGAGGCATGACGAGCCCGTCCTTCAAGTTTTCTAGCAAAATCAATTAATCTTTTTGCTTTATCATCTGTTCTATAAAGTTCTTTAAATTCATCAATCTTTTTAAAAGTTTCTGCGAGAGAAAAACCAAAAGGAATCATTTTAGCAATTCTATCACAAAAGCTATAATCATAACTTAAAGCTCTTCCTACGTCTCTAATTACAGCTCTGGCTGCCATTGTTCCAAAAGTTATGATTTGGGCAACTTTATCTTTTCCATATTTTTGAGCAACATAATCTATAACTTCATCTCTTCTTCTGTCAGTAAAATCAAGATCAATATCTGGGAGAGTCTCTGTTCTTCCAGGGTTTAAGAACCGTTCAAACATAAGATTATATTTTATAGGGTCGACATTAGTGATATTTAACAGATAAGAGACTAAAGAACCTGCTGCAGAACCTCTTCCTGGACCTACCACAATTCGGCTTTCTTTTGCCCAGTTAACAAAATCTTGAACTATTAAAAAATAAGAAGCAAAGCCCATTTTGTTAATAACCGAAAGTTCATATTGGAGTCTTTCTATAATTTCTTTTTTAGGTTTTATTCCAAAACGCTTTTTTAATCCTTGAGAACAAAGTTCTTGTAAATATTCATTAGGCGTTTTTCCATTTGGTACTTGAAAATGGGGAAGCTTAATTTCTCCTAGATTAAATTGGAAATTGCATAAAGCTGCAATTTTTTGAGTATTTTCAATAGCTTCAGGTATTTTTTTAAAAGACGCTTCCATTTCTTTTAAGCTTTTCATTGAGAAATCGTCAGTTTTCATTGTTAATCTTTCTGGATTATTAGGGTCAGCTCCTGTATTGATTAACATTAAAATATCCTGCGCTTCGGCATCTTCTGATTTTAGATAATGAACATCATTAGTTGCAACTAAAGGAATTTTCAATTCTTTTGAAAAATCTATTAAAAATTGATTTACTTTTTTCTGCTCAGGGATATTAGGATGATCTTGAATTTCAAGATAAAAATTATCTTTACCAAAAATCTCTTGATATTTTATAGCTTGTTGTTTTGCTTCTTCTACTTTATTTGCCAAGATTAATTGAGGGATTTTTCCTTGTAAACAGGCCGAAAGACCAATAAGACCTGAACTATGTTTTTTTAAAAGCTCTTCGTCAATTCTTGGTTTATAATAAAAGCCCTCAAGATGGGCTTTACTAATAAGTTTTACCAAATTTATATAACCTTCTTCGTTTTTTACTAACAATACCAAATGATGTCTTGTATTATCTATATTAGCTCTTTTTTGGTGAAGCCCCTGGAAGGCTACATAGACTTCTGAACCAATAATGGGTTTTATTCCTCGTTTCACAGATTTTTTATAAAATTCTACTGCACCATATAGAACTCCATGATCAGTTAGAGCCACTGAATCCATACCTTGCTCTTTTACATAATCTAAGATTTCATCAATTTTTGGCAGACCATCAAGCAGTGAATAATGTGAGTGGACGTGCAAATGAGTAAACTTCATAATTCAAATAAAACCCTTGTGAGGTATTATCGTATTCTACTTTTTTCATTAATCTGAGTCAAATATGCTAAAATGAAAAAATGAAATACCCGAATTTCAATGAAGAAAAAAAATTGCATAGACTAGGATACAAGAAGATTGTCGGCTTAGATGAGGCCGGTCGGGGTCCGCTAGCTGGACCGGTAATAGCAGCAGCTGTTATTATTCGCCAAATCTCAAATCTCAAATCTACAATTTCCCAAATAAAAGATTCTAAGAAACTAACGCCAAAAAAGCGCGAAGAACTTTATGAAATTTTAACAAAAACCCGAGCGATAAAATGGGGGACTGGTAAAACTTCAGAAAAAGTGATAGATAAGATTAATATTAAAAATGCTGCTGAATTGGCAATGTTTCGCGCTATCCAAAAATTAAAAAAGTCCCCTGATTTTTTACTGATAGATGGTAAATATTTAAAAAACAAAAAATTAAAAAAAATAAAATATAAACTAATCATTAAAGCAGATGAAAAAGTTTTGTCCTGTGCAATAGCTAGTATTATTGCAAAGGTGACCCGGGATAAAATAATGAGAAGATATCATAAAAAATATCCCCGATATGGTTTTGATAAACATAAAGGTTATCCCACAAAATTACATAAAAAAATGCTTAAAAAATACAGCCCATGTGAAATCCATAGAAAAAGCTTCCGGCCGATAAAAAAAGTTAATTCTATTTATGCAAAAAAAATTACTTTATAGTATTTTAATAATTTCCATATTAATTGTTATAGGAACTGGTTTGCTATTGAGTAGATTTTTATTCATATCAGAAGATTTACCCAAAGATTTTAGTGAAAATGATAAGTTTAGAAATTCAGTTATAGGATTTGTAAGAGAAATGGCTGATAATTATTATACTGATCAGTCTGCTCAGCACCCAATAGAACTAGGAATACAAGGTGATTGGAAGATTGAGACAACTATATATTATAATGGAGAGATAAAAGGAAAAGGAGAAGAAGAAAATGAAATATTATTCTTAGCATTGGAGGGAGCAACCCAACGTGCTTTTAATGATGAGAAATTTAAAAGCTTAACTAAAGAAGATATTAAAAATGTAAGATTTCTAATTAACTTTAAAAACAGAGAATTTTCTTTTATAGAATATAATAAAGAAGGAAAAGAACTTACTTATGATTCAGTAATAATTCGTAATTTGGATAAAGACCTAATTTTGCAGAAAATTGAACAAGGAAAAGAGTTTCTATTTAGTACGGAAAAAAAAGATGAACATGGTTTTTACAAAAAGTATGATGTTTTAAACGACGACTGGGGAGATAGATTGCATACTGTGTATTCTGCTTCAATTATATATACCTTTTTATATATTTATGATTTTGATAAGGATGAAAGTATTCTGGGGTATATTTCTGATTGGGGAGATTATCTGCTTTCTATGCAAAATAAAGACCAGGGAGATAAGCGATACGGAGCCTTTCATTATTCCTATTATTTCGGCAATAAAGAAAAAGAATTGAAATTTGTAGTCGGAACAAGCGCTTTAAGTATATTTACGTTACTAAGATTATATGATCTGACTGCAGATGATAAATATTTGGAATCTGCAAAATTAGCTGGCGATTGGTTAACCACAATGCAGAATCCAAACGGAACCATGAAACCCTATGTAAGATATTCAGATGGAAAATGGCTTTATGGCAAAAAAGAATCACTTCTTTATGAAGGTCAAGTTCTTTCTTCGCTTTCCAAGCTTTATAACATTACTGGTGATAAAAAATATTATGATGCTGCCGAAGGAATTGCCAAACGTTTTACTAACAAATATGAAGAAGCAGGACGTAATTATGTTCAGGGTGAATACCGATCCAAAAATCCCATATCAAATTCTTGGGTAGTAATGTCATTAATGGATTTTTACAAAACAAATAGGGATGATTATTACAAGGATATAGTTTTTGAATTAAGCAGTATAGTTTTAGGACGTCAGCAAAAAGACTCAGACGACCTTTTAAATTACGGCCGTTGGGACGGAGCCTATTCAACAAGCGGAATTGGTTGGATATCTGAAGTAATGACAGACACGTATAGATTTTGTAAAGAGCAAAATAGGGGAGATTGCGATAAATATAAAGAGGCGGTTGTAAGAGGAATAAGATGGCTTATTCAGAATACTTATTCAGAAGAAAATACTTTTTTTCTTGAAAATCCGGAAAGAATAATTGGCGGTCTCTTTTGGAATCGATCAAATAAATATATACGAACTGATTCTGTTTGCCACGCTTTAAACGGTTATACTAGGATAATTAACGATTTAGAAGAAGGTTTATTGCTTTCGATTCCAGAAAAACCACTACAAGAAATTCTAGACAATAATCAGGAACAATAATTAAAGAAAAGAGAAAAGCCCTGTTTGATGTTTACCATCTACAGGGCTTTTTAAATTATTCTTTTGGAGATACTGGCCAGTATTTCCATTCAAAAGTGAGCCACTTCCGCCCCTCGATTTTTATTGGTTTAATTGCGGCATATTTTTTTCCGCTTTTGAGAAGCAGGATTTGGTTAAAAGAAACCTCAACCCCAGGAAATATGCCAATGTTTGGATCTCGGGGTTGTTTTATATTTAGTGGTTTATAATCGTATTGAGAAGGATCTCTGATGTCTTCAATATCTGTTTCATTTGGATAGTCATATTCTAACTTTCCAATATAAATTATTACAGATTTGTCGTTATTCACCCAACCAGTTTTGATGGTTCCAATATGAAAACTTTTTCCTCCAATACCCATTTCCCTTACTCTATCTGTCCCCGCTCTTATAGCAA
>SDBT01000341.1_pt1 | contig 71987 bp, 42 predicted proteins | sample 2277101 | NCBI WGS metagenome assembly SDBT01 (sample SAMN10404973, study PRJNA504765) | marine sediment metagenome | isolation source: marine sediment core GS10_PC15, 103 cmbsf | place: Arctic Ocean: Southern Knipovich Ridge | collected 2010
AGAGACAACCGGGCAGAAGAATTGATGAGCCTATTAAAGCTGTTTGCCGAAGGAATTCGCGTCTGTTCATTTTCGCTCCCTAAATTTATATTCAGGCCCAGCTTGCGCCACTGAGACCGGTTTGGATACTACAGCCTTGGCCGAGTCCAATTGGGAATACCCTTTCCCTTTTTTTGTTTTTCATACTGCTCGATGAATGGTTTTCCGGTATCCAGTGTAGCGTCTTCATTTACCATCATGGGCCTTACTTCATCCCACCATGCCTCATACGCTTTCAGCATCTTTTGGGCGATTTCCGGATGGTCGGCGATCACGTTGTTTTGTTCGCCCGGATCCTCATCGATGTTATAGAGTTCATCTTTGCCAACAAGACGCCATTTTTCACTGCGAACAGCCGAACCATTGTACTTTGCTTTATCAGGATTCGTATTTCCTTTACCCCATCGTCCCGGTGCACCCTTCTTGTTCCATCGCCCTTTGTGAAAGAAGGTATACCTGTCGTTCCAATGAGCCTTGGGATTCTCGATCAGCGACATCAAACTTCGGCCGTCGAGCTCATATCCCTGTGGGAGTTTTGCGCCGGCGAATTCAGCCAATGTCGGGAACATATCATAGTGTCTGGCCAAGCGGTCCACGTCGACGCCAGCTTTGACCTTGCCGGGCAGTCTGAAAAACAACGGCACCCTCGAGCCGCCTTCGTTAGCCGAGTTTTTCTTTCCTTTCATACCGTAGTTAAAAGTGCCCGCAGCAGATCCGTTGTCGGTCATAAAAATAAGCAGCGTATCGTTGGCAAGATCCCATTCATCAATCTTCTTCATAAGCAGGCCCATGTTCTCGTCGATATTGGTGATCATCCCGTAAAATGCCGCTGACCTCTCGCTGCATTTATCCTGATACATTGCTTTATATTTATCAGCAACTTTAAATGGCCCATGAGGGGCGTTTGTCGGTACATAAGCAAAGAATGGTTTATCTTTGCTATGCTTTATCCACGAGAGCATCTGTTCAAAGAACACATCTGTGCAATACCCTTCCGTTTGAACAAATGTATTGTTGTGTTTAATGATCGGATCGAAATAATCGGTACCGGGAGCTGCCCCTTGAGTACCGGGATAATTCTGTCCTATTCCGCCGGCAGCGTGAATGAACACTTCGTCGAAGCCGCGTCTATCCGGTTGATAAGCGTCATCGTCGCCAAGATGCCACTTGCCAAAGATACCGGTGGTGTAACCGGCTGTTTTTAATACCTCGGCAATGGTCGTCGCACTAAGTGCCATGCGTTCGCGTTCAAGAATGGTATGAGTAACACCGTTTTTGAAAGGTGCCCGTCCGCTCATCAGCGCCGAGCGCGTAGGAGCACATGTCGGGCTGACATGGAAGTCAGTAAAGCGTGTGCTCTGGGTATACAGCTTGTCAAGATTAGGTGTCTTCAAAAACGGATGTCCGTGACAGCCCAGGTCGCCATAACCCTGGTCGTCCGTCATAACCAGAATAATATTAGGCTGGCTTCCCTTAAGCGACTTTGCCGAGGCCGAAGCCTTTTGAGATGACGGATTGCATCCAAGCACGGTTAATGCAGCGGTACTTACTCCAAGATTTTTAAGAAATGTTCGTCTGTTCATTTTCGCTTTCCTTTAAAATTGTTGATTTATGCTAAATTTAACTCGAAAACGCAAGTTTTCCAACTTCATTTTGGAAACATTTCAGCCACAATAATGCAAAAACATGAATTTAGCAACTGATTATCGTTTCTTTGACGTACCTCACCCTAAGATCTCTTGCAAAATTACCTCGAAAACGGAAATCCTTGACAGCCCAGGGCCAACTTGGTAGAATCCCGATGTTTTGCAGAGAAAATCGTGTTTTTTCGCCGTTTAAGCGGGAGATCAGACAACAAAAAAAAGACCTCGTTGCATGAAAGGAGCCTGTATGAATATTGGCAGAACACTAAAGATGGGCATGGTTGGTGGCGGTCCCGGAGCGTTTATTGGAGAGGTACACCGCAAATCGGCCCGTATGGACGGTGGAATCGAACTCGTCGGCGGCGCGTTTGATATCAATCCTCGAAAATCCAAACAAATGGCAAAGGAATTGTGCCTGCCTCGCAAACGCTGCTATAGCAACTACGAGGAAATGATCGAAAAGGAACTGAAGTTGCCCGCTGGCGAGCGGATGGACTTTATTACGATTTGCACGCCCAACAACTGGCATTTCCCAATTGCGAAAGCATGTCTGGGGGCCGGTTTTCATGTGATGTGTGAGAAACCGATGACATTGACAACAAAAGAAGCTCGCGCATTAGTCAAAATTGTCAAAAAAACGAGGCGTGTATTTGGGTTGATGCATAATTATACCGGATATCCAATGGCAAAACTGGCTCGCGACATGGTCAAAAACGGTGACATTGGCAAGGTTCGCAAAATTGTTGTCCAGTATCCCCAGGGATGGCTCGCTACGGCATTGGAACAGACCGGTCATCAACAGGCCTCCTGGCGTACCGATCCCAAACAGAGCGGAGCTTGCGGTTGCGGTGGAGACATTGGAACACACGCGGAGAATCTGGCCGAATACATTACCGGGCTGAAAATAACACATTTGTGTGCGGAGCTGACATCGTTTGTCAAGGGTCGAAGGCTGGATGACGATGTAAATTGCCTGGTCAAATATAATAAGGGCGCCAAAGGCGTGCTGCATGCCAGTCAGATTGCCGTAGGTGAAGAAAATAACCTGGCAATCTGGATTTACGGGGAAACCGGCGGGATGGAATGGCACCAGGAACATCCGAATTATCTGTATGTAACACCTATTGGCAAACCGACGCAGGCGTGGAAGCGTGGAAATGAGTATGTAGGGGCATACAGTGATGCTGCCGGTCGTGCGACGCGGCTTCCTTCCGGACATCCCGAGGCATTTCTCGAGGCATTTGCAAACAACTATTGTAATTTCGCAGATACGATCCGTGCCCGTATTCTTCGGGTAAAAGCTGATCCGCTGATGATGGATTTCCCGGATGTAAAAGATGGGCTGCGTGGTATGCTGTTCCTGGAAACACTTGTCGCCAGCGCCAAGAGCAAACAAAAATGGACCAATTTAAAAAAGTAAACCAAACGATTCAAGGAGATAGACAAATGACACGATCCGTAACGATGTTTACCGGCCAATGGGCTGATTTATCACTGGAAGAACTGGCGAAAAAGATGTCCGATATTGGTTATGATGGCCTGGAACTGGCCTGCTGGGGCGACCACATGGACGTTTTCAAGGCGTCCGAAGATTTGAATTACTGCAAAAAGCAGACAGCGATTCTGGATAAGAACAATTTACGGCTTTTCGCGATCAGTAATCACCTGGCAGGTCAACTGGTGTGCGATCCGAATAATGACAGTCGTTCTGATATGTTCGCCCCCGCTGATTGCGCCGGTAACGCCGAAAAGAAACGTGATTGGGCAGTGGATGCGATGAAGGCAACGGCTAAAGCCGCGAAAAATATGGGTGTTAAGGTGGTGAACGGCTTTACAGGCTCCAGTATCTGGCACATGCTGTATAGTTTTCCGCCAGTCAGCGACGAGATGATCGAAGACGGTTTCAAATATTTTGCTGAAATGTGGAATCCGATCCTGGATGTCTTTGACGAATGCGGTGTTCGGTTTGCACTGGAAGTACACCCAACGGAAATCGCATTCGATATCATTACCGCAAAGAAAGCGTTGGAAGCGGTTGGCAATCGCGAAGCCTTTGGTTTCAATTTTGACCCGAGCCATCTTTACTGGCAAATGGTTGATCCGGTTCGTTTTATTAAGGAATTTCCGGATCGCATCTACCATGTCCATATGAAAGATGCGGCCATTCAACTGGACGGTTATTCCGGTATTCTGGGTTCACATCTGAACTTCGGCAAACCCGGGCGAGGTTGGGATTTCCGTTCACTCGGACGCGGCGGGGTGGATTTTGAGGAAATTATTCGTGCCCTGAACCAAATTGGTTATGCAGGACCGTTATCAGTCGAATGGGAAGATTGTGGAATGGACCGCATCCACGGCGCAACGGAAGCCTGTGAATTCGTCAAAACAATTGATTTTGCACCCTCCAATATCCAATTTGACGCGGCGTTTGATGAGTAACCGGCGATGGAGCAAAATTGGCCCATCCGCCGTAAAATTTGACTGTCTTCCATAGCTACTGCTTTAAGTAAACTGAAAATGCTTTGCCCGGACGGTATTGCTTTTCTTCAAATAATTTGATATATAAACTCCTGCTGCCCGGCGATTGAATGTCATAAAGGCTCTTTGATACACCATTGGCTAAATCAGCCGAACAGATAACAATATCAGGGGCAGTTGTAATATCTTCAGAGTTTGTGAGCCAGTTTACATTCTCGAAACTTCTTAAATACCACGGCAGAGGCCAATAATCGTTTTCTTCAAATACCACGGTAATTACCGGCTTGGCAGACTCGAATCGATTAATTATTTCGCGGCTGGCTTTGACGAGGTCCTCACTTGTATGGGCGTACACATAAGGATTGGAAGGGCTTTCGTAATAAATGAAATTGCCCAAATAAGACTGAAGAGCAAGATGGAAAATTAACAGGGCCAATATAACTTTCAACGCGGCTTTATTGTATCGGCCTTTTAGTAAACCAAATATGTATGAAATTCCAACAGGGCACAGCAATATCAATCCGTGAACGAAACTGAGCATGCTCCATGGCGTTTTGTAAGGTATCGCCGAATAGATTATGATTATTGCCAGCGTATAGAAGGCAATTATCCTGAAAAATGGATTTGCGGATTTTTTAAGGGAAGAGACCATCCCCGCCAAACCCAACGCCAGGATTATCCCTTCACTCCAGAATGGATGGTTTGGTATCTTGAAAAACGCCAGCAAATTTAGATAAAAATGCCACGGGTGTATATGGTCTCCATCGCTTACTGCTCTGCTGAAATATATCGGATAGGCCCTGAACGCCTCAATGATACCGTTGGCATTCGCGAAAAAGGATGAATAAAAAACGATATTAACAAACAGAAACGAAAATATAAAACATAAAACTCCGGCAAGTTTAAAACTTATCTTAAAAGAGTTTTGGTTATGGCGGCAGAAAAGAAAATACGCTGCAACAGCAATGACAAATCCTGCAATATCAATTATCCAGGTCTCTTTGGTGGCACAGGCAAGACCAAGGAATGCACCCGACAAAATCGCATAATGAAACCGGTTTGTTTTGAAGTAATAAAAGGCGGATACGATAAAAACAAAAACAAAACATACAAAAAGCATTTCCTGAATATAGTATCGGCTGTAAAAGACCATCGAGTGGGATACCGCCGAAAACAATATAATGCAAAGAACATACTTTGTTCCAATTTGCCTTATCAACAGCAAAGGAAGTATTACAAGTGCCAAACCGAAAAGAGCAGGAACGCTCCTTAGTATAACTTCGTTTAAGTCGGCATAGCTGCTGATGCCTGCTAAACGAGATGACACCAATGTTAAGTAATTGAGAGTTGGGCCATGGTATTCATCTTTGTTATACCGGTAAAAATCTTCTTCTATCAATTCGCCCAGTTTGTATGCGTGTACCGCCTCGTCGGTGTGCATAGGCCTTTTTGCCAAGTCGTAAAACCTGAACAAAAAGGCCGTTAATATTACAAAAATGAATGCGAATATCAGGAAAAAGTTTTTCATTTTATCGGTCTGCCATAGACCTCCACCTCGATATAATGATTCATATCACTGCTGGTATTGCCGTTGCTGTATAAGCGGACGAATTGAGCCTTATGGCCTTTAGCATTAATAAGCCTGCCTTCAAATGTTTCAATATAATGAACATCGCTCCCAACACCAAGCCCGGCTGAGTTGTCAAGGTCATTGTTGAAAATCGTTACAACGTCCGTAATAAAATCCGGGTCATTTGAAAGCTGGACAACAACATCCTTATAGACTCTGGGCTGTTTGTGAAAATGCCAGACTAAAACTGCAAATATTTCGCTCTTCTGGCCAAGGTCGACAGTGATGTACTGTAAAAATGGACCAAGCTCTACATAACTGCCTTCGCCGGCTTCTTTATCGCCATCGGTTATCATGTCCATTTCGCCGATAATAGGCTCTTCGTCCGAACCCGTTATACCTTTGTTGAGTGCAAGGTTAACCGTGCCAGCAGGAGCCATTAGCGGAGGCCTTGGTTTATGATCTGAGGCTTTTTCAAGATTAGGAACCTTGATATTTTGAGGGGTACCTACAAACATTGGCTTGGGCAGCGCTATCTCAACAGCTGCCATTTTCGGGTCTGGTTTGATCTCATTGACCTTTGTATTTTTGGGAACAACGCTTTCTGCAGGCTCATCCTGTTCTTTTTCGCTTTTACATGATGACAAAGCGATCGCTGAAACCAATAACAAACATAATAGTAACTTACTCGTAACATTCTTCATTTTCAACTCCAATTCTTAAACTTTTTTATTTACCGTAAACAGATATTTCAACAAATTTTGTTTCCTCATCAGCAACACCGCCATTGGTGTAAACCCGTACATATCGCATTTCCATGCCGGTGTTGTCCGGGCCACGGGCATCTACAATCTCGCCCCACCAGCGGGAGTAGTAGGAAGTATCCTCACCTGTGCCCTGGCCGGTAGAATTATCGTAATCGTTATTGAAGAGAGTTTTAACATTCCCGGTAAAATCGCTATTGTCAGAAACCTGAACGATTACATCGTTATATATGACTGGATTCTTGTAATAGTGCCACAGGACAATCGCAAAAACAGTATGTATCCGGCCAAGATCAATTTGTACCCACTGTGGTCCCGGATCCATCTCTACGTAATCAAACTCATCGCTCTTCTTGATACCGTCGGTAATCTGGTCAAGTTCGCCGATAATCGGTTCTTCTTCCATACCGCTTGTTACGGTTTTGCCCAAAGCAAGGTTTTTTACTCCCGGTGGAGTCATAAACGAACCACGGCGAACCTCTTCTCGCAGATTTGGCGGTTTATTCAGATTTTTCGGATAGCCGGGTGTAGCTTGTGTTACGGCATCGACTCCAATGCCCAAATCAAGAGCCTGCATTACATCACCGCCAGAAAGATACTGTGCAATTGTCTCATTTATAATTTTAACAATTGAAAAAGTGGTTTTTGAAGCACCGGTAATTCCATGAACAACATTCGGACCTTTTTCGGTTGAACTTATAACCAGACCCGGTGTGCCATTTGTTATAAGCGGCTTGTTGTTGAACTGGCTGAGCCATTGCGGAGATGAAATCAGCCCGCCAAGACCTGGCGTTTCATTTTGCTGATAAATCAAAAGCGACATAATCTTTTTGGCATCCGGTGCGATTGCCAATACACCTTTAATCAGGCCGTATTTGCCACGTCCGAGAATGTCCATAGCATAACCAATTAGTTTGCCATCTTTGTAAGCCTCGTACAGTTCCATCTGGCGGAGTTTTTTTGTTGTAACAGACTGATTGTAAATATCAATTATTTGCTGTTGCTCCAAACTGCTGTTACCAAGTCCAAATGCAGTTATCAGTGCGCGAATCCTGTCGAAATTCTCGTTTGTGGAAATTCGCGAGTGTAATTGTGTGTTTGCGAAAGTAAGAACGGCTGCGCAAACACAACTCGAAGCGACCATAAAGCCAACTGTATATAATTTACCCTTTTTCACGAGTAAGTTCTCCATTGGTTTGAGTAATAATATTGATAATTGGCGTAAACAGATTGCCTATCAGAATAGCAGACATCATCGCTTCGCTATAGTTGGAAAAGCATCGCATCAGCACGGCTATGGAGCCGATTAGCACGCCATAAATCAATTTTCCGAGAACGGTAGATGGACAGCAGGATGGGTCGCAGGCTAAGAAACAGGCACCGAACAAGAATCCATCGACAATGAGAATTTGGATTGGCAAGTCAAGTTCCAGCCGTTCGGCTGCACCCAGGGCCCAGCCAACACAGCCTGCTGTAAGAAATATACCTGCCAATATCAAACCATTTGTCGGTCGGATAATAATCATCGCAACGGCACCGAGTAATGTTACAGCAGCGCAAATTATCCATGCATTCGGTGAAGCGAAATCAAGCATCGAACCAAAATAGCTGCCCTTGACTACCTGTGGATAGCTGAACATTAGAAAACCTTTGGCGATCAATACAGGACTGAATACATGATGGCCTGTTCCGCCAAAGACTTCCTTGCCGAAGAAAGCCCCGAATGCCGCTCCAACAGCAACCATCCAAAGCGGAATTTCAGGCGGCAGTATCAATACCAACAGAACTGCGAAGACTAAAGCACCGCCTCCAACAGGTCTCCTTCGAACGCATCCGAATGCGATTTCAACAGCCGCTACAGCCAAAAAAGCTACAGCGATCATCTCCACAATTCTCACGCCGAAATAATATATCGCAACAACAAGACATGGAACAGCCGCGACCATGGCAGCAATCAAATACCGCTGCATATCTCGTCCGCTGGGTAACCCTGATGTCGGTGCCTTCCAATCGCCATCGGAAATCGCCAGGCGTTTCATTACCTGTAAAATCATATTATTGCCTTCTGTTATTCTGTTTTTACCAGTTAGAACTCATCGTAAAAAACGGAGTCCTTCGGAATATCTTTTTCTTCCAGCACTTTCATTGTAGCTTCAATCATCAGCGGCGGGCCACATAAAAAAGCCTGCCGATTACCTTCACCATTAAGATGCTTGATAACGCTTTCATGGATGAACCCCGTTTCACCCTGCCACGGGGACAAATGCTTCGGGTCAGAGAGAGCGTAATGTACCTCGAAGTTTGACATTTGGTCAGTCATTTGCTGAAATTCATCCAGATACATAATATCTTCCATCGTTCTGGCACCAAAAAAGAGTTTACATTTACGCTGCGGAGAAATATCTCGGATGTGCCGAATGATAGATCGCATCGGCGCTATACCACAGCCGCCGCCAACACATATTAATTCTGTTTCGATATTCTCATCCATAACGAACTCACCGTAAGGACCAGTGAAAGAAACTTCCTGGCCGACCTGGACTCTATGCAGGTATGTCGAGCCAAGTCCGTCCGGTACAAGCCGAATCACAAGCTCGACCTCGTCTTTACTGCTCGGCGGTGAACTGATAGAGTATGCCCGAAATGTTGATTCGCTTGACGATGGTACACGAATCTGTACATATTGTCCTGGTCTAAAGTCAATCTCCTGCGGTTCTATCAGCTTTAGAGTTATCTCTCGTGTGTCGTGTGTAACCATCTGAGCGGAAGTAACGGTAGAGTTGAACTCTTTGACATCAAGGTATTCCGGTTTGACATTAATGGTAATATTCTGCTTGACCTTAATTCGGCAGGCGAGACGCGTATTGTCGGCGAGTTCAGATTTGCTCAGATACGGCAGCTCCGTCGGTAAAACCGGCCCGCCGCCGTCAATCATATTTACCTTGCAAAAACCACAAGTTCCCTGTCCTCCGCATGCAGAAGGAATAAATATCTTCTGTCCATACAACGCCTCAAGAAGGGTATCGCCGCCTTCAACTACAAAAGGTTCCTTGTCATTGACACTGATTTCACACGGCCCGTAGTCGGCCAGAAACTTATCGGCAATCAGCAGTAAGACCGCCATTCCTCCGCCAAGTAAAGACAAAACAATCAATGCGTATAAATACATCATAATTTCAATCGCACCCTTTTAGATGTCCACCATTCCAGTAAATCCCATAAATGCCATAGCCATCAGACCGGTAACTATCAGCGTAATTCCCAAACCCTGCAATGGCCTTGGGACATCTGCATATTCAAGCCGCTTTCGCAGACCTGCCATCAGACAAATAGCCAACATCCACCCCATTCCGGAGCCTAATGCATAAGCAGCTGTTTGAACAAAACCAAACTGCCGGTCGGAATCTATCATAAGCAGATTAACACCAAGTATCGCACAATTGACAGTGATAAGCGGAAGAAAAATACCAAGCTTGTAATACAGCGCAGAGCTGAATCGCTCGATAACCATTTCTACTAACTGAACGAACCCCGCAATAACCATAATAAGTACAAGAAATGTAATGTAAGTCAGATCCGCGGAACAAAGCGGAGCTCCGCTTACCAACACACCGTAATAGATACAGTAATTCAGCAAAGCAGTAGTGAGTGTTACGAACATAACCGCTATGCCCATACCCCAGGCCGCAGATAAGTCCTTGGACAAAGCAATAAAAGAACACATACCAAGAAACTTTGAAAGCAGTATGTTATTGGTGAGAATCGCCGCCAGCAGAATCACAGCTACACCGCCAATTGAAGAGTCGGGCATGATTAATGTACCTCCTGATGTTCTTCGGGATGTAAATCAGGCCAAATAGCTTTTACTACCCATGCAACAATTGCCATTGCCAAAAACGCACCAGGCGCTGCTCGCACAAGTCCGACCGGCATAAAGTTTTGCGGCATAATCTGGTATCCGAGGAGCGTGCCGCTGCCTAGTGGTTCACGAATCAGTGAGATTGCCAACAAAACCAGAGCATATCCAGCAGCACTTCCCAAACCATCCAGAAATGACATGATCGGTGTGTTGCGAATTGCATAACTTTCGCAACGACCAAGTATCAGGCAGTTAGTGATAATCAGGCCAACATAAGGTCCTAACGATTTGCTCATGTCGTAGTAATAAGCACGAAGGAACAGATGAACCAGAATCACCAGCATGGAAATAATAAGCATTTGTGCAATCAGTCGAACTCGGTGCGGAATCACATTTCGCAAGAGCGAAACTGCTAACGTACTCATCGAAGCAACAAAAAACAGCGCCGCGCACATTACCATAGTAGTAGACACAAACCCTGTTACGGCTAATGCCGAGCAGACCCCAAGAGCATGAGACAGTACCGGATTCTGAGGTCCGATACCATCGCTGACAGGTTTCATAAGTTTATTACACGTACATCCAATGTTACAATTTGCCATATTTGTCCTTATCTTTGCCGCGAGTGGAGTTATCTTCACTAAGCTTTATAATCTTCCGGTTTAAAACTATGTTTGGCACCAGCCTTAATGGCAGGGATAACATTCAATACCGACACAGCCGTTGGGTAGGCGACTTCTGCAGGGCAGGTAAGTATCTTTTTGTCATCGGCGGCAATGGCCTCAAAGAAGTTCTCCAAGTGTAACTGATGAATGTTCTTTTTTTCGAGCAGGGCCATGGCCTCGGCCCCGGCCGGCGATTTCTTCGCAATGGCACTTGCCAGCATAATGGCCTGATGTCCGCTTTGTTCGACTGTTTCGGCATCCTGCATCCACGCAGGCAGTTCCATACCGCGCTCAGGAACATAATAGCACTTTCTCTTATCTTCGGAAATTGTCAGCGTTCCCTGGTCACCGCTGAATCGTTCGAAATAACTTCCGAAGCCATTAGTGTTGAGAACCTGATAAAATGCCCGTACCGAACCGGATTTGCCTTTGTGTTTATAAAGGTACTCGTAAATCACCATAACATCTTCATACCAACCTCTACCCTCATAGTAATCGCTTCCCCCTACAGCCATAACAGAGGTCGGCTCATTATGTAAGAACCAACTGAAAATATCAATCTGGTGACTGCCAAGGTCAGCTATCGGGCCGGCGGAGAATTTTTCGTACCACCGCCAATTGCGAAATTTGTCCATTGTGTCATATCCATATTTTTTGAGGGTCTCGGCGTCAATTTCGTATTTCTCCGGCCACGTTAATTTTGGCTGAACGGCACGGTTCCACTGGCCATAGCAGTTTGTCAGCCGTCCGCAAATCCCATCCTTGCCGATAAGTTCCAATGCATTCAGATACATCGGATTGCTGCGCCGCTGATGACCAATCTGCAAAAACTTGCCGCTACTCTTTTCAGCAAGAACCATCTGACGAGCGGAATCAAGTGTGTTGGACATTTCTTTTTCACAATATACATGCAGGCCCGCTTTGAGACAGGCGACGGCATGTTCCGCGTGAACCCAGTCGGGGGTGGCGATAATTACCGCATCGAGGTCTTTTTCCTTTTCCAACATCTCACGATAGTCAGCATAGACATTAACTATGTGCTTGTATCCTTTAAGGCGTCTGCTGGCATACCGCTGACTATAGGGCCAGATATCGCAAACCGCCTTGAACCGGAGGTTTGGGATCTTCAGACTGTCTTTAATGAGTATTCTGCCCTGTGTACCCGCACCTATTATCGCAACATTAATGTCATCGCCCTTAGCTGTGCCTGCTGCGGCATTAGCCAAGATATTCGGTGCTAACACCAGGCCTGCACCTGCTGTCGCCGTACCCTTTAGGAAGGACCTTCTGTTTAATTCGTTCGATTTCGTTGACATATTAACCTTTCCTTATTTTATTTATACTTATTCCGATAATTTGGGATTTCCCATATAAAACCGTAATCTTTAGCCCGGCTTGCGCCGCTGAGCCCCTTTTCCGGTAGACTATCAAATCTGTCTCGAAAACTCAAGCTTTCTATGTTCATTTTGAAGCTATTTTGGCCACAATAACAGCAAAAACATGAATTTAGCAACTGATTATCGCTTCTTTGACGCACCCGGACCAGTGTTTCCGTTTGAAATCCAACTTTTTCAGCAATTCTTATCATCAGCCGTACGCAATGGGCGCAGGCCTCAACCGGCAGATACGCTCGAGGATTTCCTGAAACGACCTTATATCAATATAATAGACGAGTGTGCCATATAGTTTATTGCACTATTTTTATAAAAGTCCATTTTTAAGCAACATACTGATAATTCTGCAAAAATCTGACTGAACTTTCAATATTTTCCTTTTCTTAAGCAGTTTCCCCGCAAAATAAGCTGAAATTCAGATCTAAAACGAAAAACCTTTACAGTTCAATGGGAGTTTAGTACGATTATCGAAACCGGAATGACTGAATTGTGTTTTTGTGTATTTGACGACTGGATACGTCAGCCAACGGCAATTAAAGCCCAAAGGGCCACTATTGTGGTAATAATATTTTAGGGATTTATTTTTGATGGATATCTCAATTTTTTCTCATGTTACTACGATTGACTCGCATACGGGCGGTGAGCCTACGCGGGTTGTAATGACCGGCGGGCCTGACCTTGGCGATGGCCCCCTGGATAAGCGGGTCGAGATATTTCGTGAAAGGTACGATTTCTTCCGAACGGCGATTATCCATGAACCTCGCGGATCCGACGTTCTGGTTGGCGCCTTGTTAGTGGAACCGGTCGAGAAAAGCTGTACTGCCGGAGTTATATTTTTCAATAATGTTGACTACCTCGGCATGTGCGGGCATGGTACTATCGGGCTTGTTGCAACACTGGCCCATACCGGCAAGATCACCCCCGGCGTTCATAAGATCGAAACCCCCGTCGGCATCGTCTCGACCCAACTGCATGAATCCGGCGAAGTGTCCGTAGAAAATGTTCCAAGCTACCGCAAAGCCAAAGACGTTACTATCGATGTTCCCGGTCTCGGCAGTGTAACCGGAGATGTCGCCTGGGGCGGCAACTGGTTTTTCCTTACCGAGGCAGTTTCGGATAAATTGTCTACCGACAACCTCGACCACCTCACCGATGTCAGCCGGAAGATCCGCAAGGCTATCAACGAGCAGGGGTATCCCGAAGTGGACCATATCGAACTGATCGGTCCGGCTGTTACTCCTTCCGCCAGCGGGCGTAACTATGTACTTTGCCCTGGTGCGGCATATGACCGTTCACCTTGCGGGACCGGTACAAGTGCAAAACTGGCATGCCTGGCAGCAGATGGGAAACTCGCTGAAGGACAAAAGTGGGTGCAGGAAAGCATCATAGGCAGTACCTTTACCGGAACATACAAATCCGACGGCGACAGGATCATACCCACGATCACCGGTATCGCTTTTGTCAATGCCGAAACGAAATTCATATTTAACGAAAAAGATCCATATTGCTGGGGAATAAACCTTTGAGCGAAAAATATGATGTAATTATTGTCGGCGCCGGCATCGTCGGAGCATCTTGTGCATTTGAATGTGCCGCAAGCGGACTGAAGGTTCTCGTGCTTGACAGAGGCCCCATATGCGGCGGAACAAGCGGTGCGTGCATGGGCCACATCGTTGTGCTGGATGGTTCCGAGGCACAGTTTGCATTGACGCGATATTCGCAGCGGTTATGGAATGAACTTTCGCCGATTTTGCCGGAGCAGGCTGAATACGTTCGCTACGGAACGCTCTGGGTCGCAGCCGACGAAGAAGAGATGGCAGAGGCTCATCGCAAATACAAAGTGTATACCGAAAACGGCCTCGAAGTGGAAATCCTTGACCAAAAGGCTTTACGCAAAGAAGAACCTCACCTGATCGAAAGCCTTGTCGGAGGATTGCTTGTTAAGCAGGACTCTGTGATATATCCTCCTGCTGCGTCTTATTACCTGCTGAAGGAAAGTCAGAAAAACGGAGCTGTTGTCAGAATCGCAACCGAAGTAAAAGAAATACTTCCGGAAGGGGCGGTCGTTCTTTCCGATGAAACAAAGATCAGTGGTAATGCGATAGTAAACGCGTGCGGCTGTCAGGCGCCTGATTTTTCGGACGACGCTCCCATCAAAAAGCGAAAAGGCCACCTGGCGATCACCGAAAGGCTCAAAGGTTTTATCAATCACCAGATCATTGAGCTTGGTTACTTAAAGACTGCCCATTTGGCTACAGGGGATTCTGTGGCGTTTAATGTTCAGCCTCACAAAACTAACCAGATACTTGTCGGTTCTTCCAGGCAAAACGACTCCGAGGGCGCAGAGGTTGAGCACCAGATGCTCATTAAGATGATCAAGCGTGCATGGGAGTACATGCCGGCCCTTCGCGATGTACCGGTTATCCGCACATGCGCTGGTTTTCGGCCTGCAACCCCGGATAAGCTTCCGCTTATAGGCCCGGATGGCGACAGCGGAAAGTTATGGCTTGCCGCCGGTCACGAAGGAGGCGGCATTACATGTTCGCTCGGCACGGGAAAATTAGTGTGCGATATGATTATGGGCCGGTCGTCCGAAATCGATACAAAACCGTATTGCCCGTCAAGATATGCAAAAGGAAATTCTAAAGATGTCTGATGATGTTCAGATCACAATAAATGGCAAAGTAGTCAGCGTCTCGCCACTGACCGTGGTTGCAACCGCCCTGGCTGGTGAAGGTATCAGCCGGTTTCGCAGGTCGGTTAGCGGCAAACCCAGAACCGCACTGTGTGGGATGGGCATATGCTTTGAGTGCAGAGTTACGATAAACGACCAGTCGAACTGTCGAAGCTGCCAGGTACTGTGCGAAGATGGAATGGAGATCGCCACCGATGACTGAAAAACAGCTTAAGTTTGACATCGCGATCGTCGGGGCCGGACCTGCGTCTATCGCTGCAGCCTGCGAAGCGGCTGAAAACGGTATGACTGTTGCCATTCTGGAAACGTCGCCATGGTTAGGCGGCCAGCTCTGGAGGTCCGAGTCTTTAAACCCGAAAACAAGACAGGCAAAGAAGTGGCTTGGGCGACTTTCTAACTCATCTGCGAAAGTGTTTCTGAATACAACGGTAATCGACGCTCCCGTGGAAAATACATTACTTGCCGAAATTTCAGATGGAAACCTCCGGGTAGTATATGACAAGCTGATCATAGCGACCGGTGCCCGTGAAATATTTCTTCCTTTCCCCGGCTGGACACTTCCCAATGTTTACGGCGCAGGTGCCATGCAGGCACTTGCAAAAGACGACTGGCCCGTCGAAGGCAAACGAGTCGCAGTCGCAGGCAGTGGACCGCTCCTTTTTTCCGTTGCCGCTAACCTGCGTAAAATGGGCGCAAAAATTGTGCTTATGGCTGAACAGACGGACCTTGTGAGTTTTATGCGGTTTGGTATGAAATTGCCGCTGCTGGCTCCGTCGAAGATCCTTCAGGCAGTACAATACCAGTCGCAACTGATAGGCGTGCCGTATAAAACGAGTTGCTGGCCGGTCGAGGCACATGGCAGCGAGCAGTTGGAATCGGTGACATTTACCAACGGCAGTAAAACCTGGAAAGTTGATTGCGATTATCTTGCGTGTGCTTTCGGACTTACCGGTAACCTGGAACTGCCGCGTTTGCTTGGCTGTGAAATTGATTCGGATGTTGTCTCCGTAGACAATTACCAGCAAACCTCGCTGAAGAACGTTTTTTGTGCAGGCGAATTAACCGGAATCGGCGGTATTGACAGCGCACTAACAGAGGGCCGGATCGCAGGTCTTGCCGCTGCCGGGAAATTAGAGCAGGCCGAGAGCTTGCTTGGTACTCGCGAAAGATACACAAAATTTGAAAAAGCTATGGCAAGCGGTTTTGCCCTGCGTAAAGACCTGTTGAAACTTGCCACCGCAGAAACCATCGTATGTCGTTGTGAAGATGTAACGGCGGGGCAGCTAAGTGAGTTTGACGACTGGAAATCCGCCAAGCTGCAAACCCGGTGCGGAATGGGCCCGTGCCAGGGCCGGATCTGCGGATGTGCGGTCAAGGCGATGTTTGGATGGGAAAATAAGTCTGCCCGTCCGCCGGTTTATCCGACAAAAATGAAAAATCTTGAATAATATCGACTTTGCGGGAATCGGTGTATATATTCAGGACTGGATTATGCTTTTTAAACATTTAATGGGAAATGCCACGGGCGCCCACACCGTTCATGAATTCCTCGTGTTAAATTATTTTAAAAAAGGCTCCCGGATATGAGAGCCATTATTTACATATTATTTATTTTATTAACAACAATTCTTTTTGTGGGGTAGTGAGCCATTCAGCTCCATCTTTTGTAATCACAATCATTTCTTCAATAGTTGCAATACCACGGTTTGGAACAGTGCAGCGAGGTTCAATTGTAAATACCATATTTTCTTCTAATTTCTGATAAGGTTTTTCTGCATATTTTTCCCATTTTGGTCCAAATAATGCAGTACCGTCATGTGGAAAAAGACCTACCTGATGGCCAAGCCCGTGAGGGAATTCCTCAAAACCACCGTCAACAACAACTTGTCGCGCAACAGCATCAACTTCCCATCCTTCTTTACCCGGTTGAATAGAATCTTTCGCATCCTGCACAGCTTTCTCTATTGTATTAAATCCGTGTTGTACATCTTCAGGAGCTTCTGTTTCATCTTCTTTTAAAACATAAAATGTTCTCTGCATATCAGAAACATAGTTATTATATCTCACACCAAAATCCATATTTAGAATTTCTCCGCGAGTTACAGGTGTTTCATCTGGAGCGTAATGAGCTTCAGCTTCACCAAGTCCGGCAAACACTGCAGGACATACTGATGGTTCCCATGCTAATCCAACATTTCTTTTTGCAGCTTCGGCTTTCATAAAACCAGCGACTTCGATAGACTTAACCCCAGGTTTTAACCATTTGTAAGTAGCATCCCAGATCTCTTCAGTAATTCTAATTGCTTCTTTTATATTTGACATTTCAGTTGGGGTTTTTCTTTCTCTAATTGCGGAGACTAATCTTTCTGCAGAGACTAACCTGTCTTCCATTCCAGTTTCTGCAAGCATTTCATAGAGTGTAAGAAACATTCCGTAAGTAAGACCATCACAAACCTCACTGCCTTTGGAATAATTTATGGCAATCTTTGATGGATCTTTCTTTTTCATATATTCAATAAACTGCTCTTTAATGCCGGTAACAAAACCTTCAACTTTATCGTATACACCCATTTCATCCAAAGTCAGAACATCATAACGACCAACAATTACATGAGTGCTTCCGTCTTTGTTAATCATAAATGCTGAATGCCAGGTAATGTCAGCTGGTGTTAAAAACGCAAGCATTGGATCACCGTTAATCTGGCTTTCGCGTGCAAATGTTATCCAGCAGTCAACATCAAATTCCTGTAAAAATTGTTTGGCCTGTTCAACCTTTTCTTTAATTATCTGTGTTGACATAACTAAACTCCTTTTGTAAACGTCGGAGTAAAGGTGTAGCACCCGGCGTCTCCAGCGTCAACTATAATTTCCCTCCAACTACTACTTTCAGGATTTAAGTCTTCTTAGAGAACAGACTTACCTCTCATAACATCTTTGTAAGTAAGGACTCACAAAATCCTCAAAAATGGCATAAATCGGACTGTCGAGGTTGTTACCGGCCGTTACGAACTTTTATATGAAAAGTCGGGCGGAGATTTTTCCCTTGACAATTAAGCTGTAATACTATACACTTAGTCTCATGTATAAGTGGTGGAGTGGAGTTCTGAAGAGAATCGCTAAACATTGCGTTTTGGAGGAATTGTCAGTTTTATCGTCCCTGCTTTTTGCAGGCAACCTGTACAGTCCGGATGTGCGCATCCCACTGTCTGCCCTGAGTAATCGGCCTGTTAATAATAATTTATGAACCAGAATCAATCCATAAGAATACCTTTGACGCTGGCGTCAATTTTGACCGCATTGTTTGCCTTGCTGGTCGGCCCGCTAACGGCCGCCCCCCACAATGGCGACCTGTTCAAATTGAAACAGCCGGACGGAACCTTTGTTGAGGTGAAGGTTTGGGGAGACGAATTCTACCAGCGGGTCGAGAGTCTGGACGGCTATACACTTATACGCGATCCGAAAACTCGTTGGATTTGCTATGCCGAATTGTCAGATGATGAGTCTGATTTTGTTTCCACAGATATAGTTTACCAGGGCCTTGCAGTCGCCAAAAATGCTATCCCGAAAAGCCGGAAAAATGGCTTGCCTCTGGCAAAAAAACTGAAGTTGAAGAAAAAAGCCATTAAGAAAAAAGCAGACCGGGCGCGAAAGCTGCTTTTAGGCGATGCTATCGCTTCGGGGCCGGACGATGCGGTTCAGAGAAAAACCGCGGCATCCGCGCCGGCGGCGCCGTTGAGCGGTTCGGTGCTGGGACTGACGTTATTGATTGATTTTCCCGATGTGCCCGGCACTATCACCAGAAACGATGTCAATGATTATGCCAACCTGGACGGGTATTCAGGTTATGGCAATAATGGTTCGGTCATGAATTATTTCGAGGACATTTCCAACGGATCGCTGGATTACACCAACCATGTTGTGGAATATTATACCGCCTCGCACAATAAATCGTATTACACCAACGAATCCATCTCCTACGGAACGCGGGCGAAAGAACTAATCGACGAAGCGCTGGACGACCTTGACGACCTCGGATTCGACTTTTCCATCCTGTCAACCGATGCCAGTGACTATATTCTGGCGATTAATGCTTTTTATGCCGGCGAGGCCGATAACGCCTGGGCCCAAGGACTCTGGCCTCATCAGGGATGGCTTAACTCCAGAACCTTTGATGGGGTTACTACCCGACAATATCAAATCAGCAACATGGGCAACGCTTTGGGATTGAGCATTTTTTGTCACGAAAACGGGCATATGATCTGTGATTGGCCCGATCTGTATGATTATGGCGGGGAGTCTTCCGGGGCGGGCAATTACTGCCTGATGGCCGAAGGCGCCAGCGCCAACAGTACGAATCCCGTTCCTCCCAACCCGCATTACAGAAATCTCAAGGGGTGGGAGACGGTAATTGAAATCAGCACTGATCTACTCGGCACCCTGAGAACTCATATTGCCAATTCTTTTACCACATATCGCTATTCTCATCCCAGCAATCCTAAAGAATTTTTCTTGATTGAAAGCCGTATTAAAAGCGGCCGAAACGATTATATCCCGGACGAAGGACTCTTGATATGGCATATTGATGAAGACGGCTCAAATCAAGACGAACAGATGACGCCCGCTCGACACTACATGGTTTCCGTGGAGCAGGCCGACGGCCAGTTCCATCTGGAAATGGGAAATAATCGCGGCGGCGGCGGCGACCTCTTTCATGCCGGATATAAGGATGCTTTTAACGATTACACCCTGCCGGACGCCAGATGGTGGAGCGGAGAGGAATCCTATTTATCCATCAGCGATATAAGTGCGGCTGGCGCCAGTATGAGTTTCGTGGGTAACATAGACATTGATGATTGTATGGTGAAGCTGATTATGGGTCTAAGGGAGGCTACTGACCTTGTCGGTAATGATTGTATTACAGACCTGGCGGATTTATCTGAGATGCTCGAAACATGGACTGTTGATAATGCGTTAACGGTACCGATGGCTAAGGAGCAGGATCCTGGGCCAAGGCCGGAGGTTGTTACATACGATTTTGATGATGGTACTCTGCAAGGGTGGAGCAACTTCGAGGGTGCTACTGAAGACTTTGTCGTTGTGCCTGGCCATGATGCGATTCCTGCTCTTTCCCCACCTAACATAGTCGAAGAAGCTGTATTTTACGAAGATCGGGACACAGATACAAACGTGAGCGTACTTACTTCACCGGCGTTTGGGATTAGTGAAACCTCCTCCGTGGAAATCTGGGCGTTGGGGGGAGCAGGTGCGGTTGATACGCCAACCTGGACAAACATCGCGGATCTGCCTGCTGTCGCGGGCAACGATTTTATGGGGGCCGCCTTGCGTCGCATGAGTGATGGTGAATATCTTCTGTTCGGTAGACGCAGTGAAAGTAATGAGTGGGCTGAATCGTGGGAGGATATTGGTTGGGATACACCCACAATTACCGCGGCAGTAGCAGTAGCGGGTGATAGCCCCAGCGAACAATACGTCGTGGATCTCATCGATACGTTTTCCGGGGTCTGGGGCTGGATCAGTTTCGATGACATAACGTCGACGGGTGACTTCGGGGACAATTTCAATTTCAATCCTTCTCCGTCTGACGGCGCCTATGTTGAACCGTCAAGCGAATTGGAGTTGAGCTGGGGTAATATGGACCCGAATATGCCAGGTGATCCAGTGTATGTTGATGTGTGGTTTGGGACGGATCCGAACGATTATAACGATTTCAACAAGATTGTTAACGCAGTTGAAGATGCCAATTCTGTGACGGTCGACGCTTCTACGGTGGGAACATACTACTGGCAGGTGAATTGGTATATTTACGGCAGTGCAACCGGCGATCCGATCGAAGGGGCTATGTTGAGTTTTCATGCAGCAACTGATGTACCAGTTTCGGTGGAAGCCGGCGTCGACATGGTTACATGGTCAGGCGAATCTGTAGCTTTGGCAGCGAGCGTTGATGATGATGGAGAGTCGGCCTTGACCATTGCCTGGAGTGCTGATCCTACTGGTGTTGTTGTATTCGATCCTAACGAATTCGTTGAAGATCCAACGGTTACGATTACCCCATGGTCCTATAGCGCGGCCGGTATCGTCAATCCCGGGTTTGAGGACCCGGTGTTGGCTGATGGTGACAGTGACTTTTCGATGGCAGACGAGGGTTGGGGTTATTTTAACAATGCTGAATGGCTTGGCCCGTGGAATCCCGGCCCCGGTTACTATGGAGGTATCGCGCCGGAGGGGCAGAACATAGGATGGGCTCTTCCCCACGAGTTCGGGGGAGCCGGCGGCTTCGCACAGATCCTGACCGAGACGTTGGCGCCTGAGACAACATACATACTGACCGTTGAGGTGGGCAATAGCGATAACGTGTATGGATATACCTTCGGCGGCTATAAGGTTCAACTCCTGGCCGGGGGATCCCAAACTGTAGGTGGTGATTATGTCAATCCGGTAACCGGCGGAACCGTCCTTGCCAAAGACAACGACAGCTTGACTCCCTGGGAGTATGGCACTTTCGTAACTTCGACCGTTACGCATACCAGTGGCAGAGAGGGCAGCGACCCCAATGTTGGCGAGAACCTGCAAATCAGGTTACTCGCTTTTGGCATAGACTGGTGGAATCAGACCCACTTCGACGACGTTCGGCTTACCGCTAATCCTCCGTTCCCTCCTACTACTACTGGTGCACAGACCGTTACGTTGACAGTTTTGGTTCAAGACGGTGTTAGCTCTGATGAAGATATTATGACGATTGACGTGTACGATAATCCCTGTGTGGCGGCGATAATTGGCCTTGGCCAGGAGTATGATCCAGGTGACCTTGACAAGGATTGTGATACAGATCTCAAAGATTATGCCGCGATGGCCAAAGCATGGCTTGTAGATTATACGTTAACAGAACCGGCTGCTCAATAATGTAGTTATTATTTATCGCCCCGCCCGGGAAAAGTCTCAGGTGGGCGATTTCTTTGGCTCAAAGATAATTAAAGATTCCATAAATTTTGTCTTCATTGGATATTGGATATTCATTTCCTCCTGCCTTCCGCTCTATTGCTTGCTACGCGCAGACTGAAAACGGAAAACCTTGACATCAGTCCGTAAATGCATATCATTGGAAGAGAATTGGCCTTTACGGGCGGTGCGTTGCCCGGATGGACGAGGCCAAAAAGGTCCTGACGCTTTTTTTTAACCCGAACTAAGGAGATAGTAATGAAATTATTTGTAAATGTCTTTGTGCTGTTGTTAATGTCAACTCAGCCTTTGCTGGCTGCAAAAAAACCTGCTGCTAAAGTTGACCTGCTTAAAGGTTCAACAACCAAAACATATAAAACCATCGGCGAAGATGTGAATTTACAATTGCATATCTTCAATCCGGCAGATCACAAAGTTACAGACAAAAGTCCGGCTATTGTATTTTTCTTTGGGGGAGGATGGAGTAGTGGAACGCCAGCACAATTCGCACGACAGTCACAATACCTGGCCTCACGCGGGATGGTCGCTATCTGCGCGGAATACCGAACCAAAAGAAGCCATAAAACCACTCCATTTGAATGTGTAAAGGATGCAAAGTCATGCGTAAGATGGGTGCGTAAAAATGCAAAAGACCTGGGCATTGATGGCACACGAATAGCAGCGGGCGGCGGATCGACAGGCGGACACCTGGCAGCAGCTACGGCGACACTTACTGGCTTCAATGAAGACAAAGACAAATCTATAAGTTGCATACCAAACGCACTTGTATTATTCAACCCCGTTTTTGACAATGGGCCGGATGGCTATGGTTACGAAAAAGTAAAAGAACAGTACAAGCAATTCTCACCTATCGATAACATTAAAAAAGGACTGCCCCCAACGCTTGTAATGCTCGGCACAAAGGACCATTTGATACCAGTAAAAACTGCTGAAAGATTCAAAGCTCTTGCTGAAAAGGTTAATTCACGCTGTGATCTGAAACTGTACGAAGGTCAAAAACACGGTTTCTTCAATTATAACAAAAACCCGGAAATGCATCTTAAAACAACCGCTGACATGGATGAATTTTTAACGTCGATCGGCTACTTAAAAGAAAAACCGGCAAACAATAAAAGTCAGAAAAAAGCCGAGGCCGTTGGCGAGGAAAACACCAGGCAGAAGCTCGACCTTTGGTATGAGCAGCCGGCGAAGAAGTGGATCGAGGCGTTACCGATAGGCAACGGAAGTTTCGGCGCCATGGTCTTCGGGACTGTGGCTAAGGAGCGGATCCAGTTTAATGATGACACTCTGTTCACGGGCCAGCCGCACGACTACGCTCACAAGGGTGCCGTCAAGTATCTGCCTGAGATCAGGAAACTTCTTCTTGAAGGCAAGCAGAAAGAGGCCGAGGCTCTCGCCGAAAAAGAGTTCATGAGCATATCGACACATGGAAACAACCGCCAGGAAGCATATCAGCCGTTTGGTGACATTAACCTTATTTTTCCCGGTCACGAGACATTTACTGATTATTACCGCAGTCTGGACCTGAATGAAGCTACGGCGACTGTCAGGTACAAGGTTGACGGTGTGACCTATACCCGTCAGGTTTTCGCATCCTATCCCGATCAGGCGATAATCATGCAGGTTCGCGCCGATAAGCCGGGTAAACTGAACTTTACCGCAGGTTTGACATGTCCACACAAAGATTCGTCGGTAAAAACGCAAGCCAATAACCTGCTGGTAATGTCCGGCCAGGTTGAGAATGGTAAGACGCGTTTCGAGGGGCGCCTGTTGGTACGCCCGGAAGGCGGCAAGGTAACGGCTACGGATGAAGGCATCACCATCGCAAAAGCCAACAGCGCTACGCTGATCCTCGTCGGTGCTTCAAGTTATGTCAACTATAGAGATATCAGCGCAAATCCGTCGGAGCTATGCACAAAGAAACTCAAGGCTATTGGCAAAAAAAGTTTTACGAAACTGCGCAAAAGGCATATTGCCGATTACCAGAAACTGTTCAATCGTTGCAGGCTTGACTTGGGCGTCACAGACAAGGCAAAACTGCCGACCGACAAGCGGCTCAAGCAGTTTGGCCCGGAAGATCCGCAGCTTGTGACCCTGTTCTTCCAATATGGACGTTATCTCCTAATCTCCTGCAGTCGGCCGGGCAGCCAGCCTGCCAACCTGCAGGGCCTTTGGAACGATAAGGTCAGGCCGCCATGGGAAAGCAAGTACACATGCAACATCAATACCGAAATGAACTACTGGCCAGCCGAGCTTACAAACCTGCCGGAATGCCAGGTGCCGCTGTTCAGCGCGCTCAAGGATCTTTCGGTAACAGGTGCCAATGTGGCCAAAGAGCACTACGGTGCGCGAGGTTGGGTGGTACATCACAACTTTGACCTGTGGCGCGGCGCAGCTCCGATCAACAGGTCCAACCATGGGATCTGGGTGACCGGCGGTGCCTGGATGTGTCAGAATTTGTGGTGGCATTATGAGTTCGGGCGTGACAAGAAATATCTTAAGGAGACGGCATATCCGCTGATGAAAAATGCGGCACTGTTCTTTGTAGATTTCCTGGTGGAATATCCCGGAAACGACAAGGGCTGGTTGATCTCCGGTCCGTCTAATTCTCCTGAAAATGGCGGATTGGTGATGGGGCCGACGATGGACCATCAGATCATCCGGAACTTGTTTGCCAATGTGATCGAAGCTTCACGCGTCCTGGATGTGGATAAAGATTTCCGCAATAAGTTGATTGACATGCGCAGGCGAATTGCGCCGAACCAGATCGGCAAACATGGCCAGCTGCAGGAATGGCTCGAGGACAAGGATGATCCCAAGAACCGTCACCGTCATGTGTCCCATCTCTGGGGACTGCATCCAGGCAACGAGATCCACCCACTGCTGACGCCGGACCTGGCCGAGGCTTGCAAAGTCACGCTGGGCCATCGCGGTGATGGAGGCACGGGTTGGTCCAAGGCATGGAAGATCAACTTCTGGGCCAGGCTGTTGGACGGCGATCATTCGTTCAGGATGCTTGCCGGGGCACTACGCGGTAATACCTATCCGAACCTGTTTGACGCGCACCCGCCATTCCAGATCGATGGCAACTTCGGGGCCACCTCAGGCATAACGGAAATGCTTCTCCAGAGCCATGTTGGCCAGATACACCTTCTGCCTGCACTGCCATCGGCTTTGGCCAATGGCAGTGTCAAAGGGTTGCGGGCACGAGGCGGATTCGAAGTCGACATGAGCTGGAAGGATGGCGAGCTTGTTTCAGCAACCATACATAGCCGGCCCGGAACGGACTGCATTGTACGGTATAAAGGAAAAACGCTGGTTCTGAACATTAAAAAAGGAAAAAAGGTCAAACTTACCGGAAAAGATCTACTCCTGCCTGGAGCTGTTTCGGTTCCCGCTACGGCTAAGCAAGCTCAATCCAAGCTAACCATTCCAACTGTTGATAAAAAAGACACCATCTGTTTTGCTCCGTATACGGTGGGAAATAATATTATGAAGATGACCGCACAGCTTTATCCGCTTGCCCCGGAGGACAGCCGCACTGTTCGTCTGGAGATCAAAAAAGGCTGGTCATGGAAGCAGATTGCCACCGCTGCGGTCGATGAAAGCGATTATGGCATCGGCGACGGTACGCAAAGATGGACAGCATCGTTCAGGGTGGAAAACTGGGACTCGACAAAGGACTGGCAATATCGCCTTGCTCACGGTAAAAGCTGTTATTACACGGGCCGTATCCGTAAGGATCCTGTCGATAAGGAAACCATCGTTGTTGCGGCATTTACCGGCAATTCGAACAGGGACAGGGGACAGAAACCGGATATCATCGCAAATATCAAGGCCCACGATCCGGACCTGCTGTTCTTTTCTGGTGATCAGTCATATGACCATAAAAAGCACCTGGCTGCGTGGCTCCTATTCGGCAGGCAGTTCGGTGAGATCATCCGTGATCGTCCTACTGTTTGCATACCGGACGACCACGATATCGGGCAGGGGAACCTTTGGGGCGCAGGAGGAAAAGTTTCCAAAACACCAGCAGGTCCTGATGGAGGATATTTTCATCCTGTGCAATATGTCAAATCCGTTGAAAACGCCCAGACGAGCAATCTTCCCGATCCTTATGATCCGACGCCGATATTGCGCGGGATCGGTGTCTATTATACTTCTCTGAATATCGGCGGGGTTGATTTTGCGATTATCGAAGATAGAAAGTTTAAGTCGGGCCCCGATGGGCTTGTTCCTAAAATGGGACCCAGGCCCGACCATATTAACGATCCGGATTATGACCCTAAGACGGTTGATGTTGCTGGGGCGAAGCTGCTTGGCCAAAGGCAGCTTAAGTTTCTTAGCGAGTGGGGTAAGGACTGGCGCGCAGTTGAGATGAAAGCTGTACTTTCGCAGACGGTTTTTGCCAATGCTGCACATATCCACAAGGGCAACCGCCTCATCGCGGATATGGATTCCAACGGATGGCCTCAGAGCGGCAGGAACAGAGCTCTCGATGAGATCCGTAAATCCTTTTCGCTGATGATCGGTGGGGATCAGCATTTGGCGACGGTCATTCATCACGGTATCGATGAGTTCGGCGGAGCTGGTTTTTCGTTTTGTGTTCCGTCTATTGTGAATTTTTACCCACGACAGTGGATGCCGCTGGTTAAGGGTGTTAATCCGGTCAGCGACAAACTTGACCATACGGGCAGCTATCTCGATGGTTTTGGCAATCACCTCACAATGTATGCTTATGCAAACCCGTACGAAGGTAAATTGAATTATCCCAAGTGGAGAGAAAAGGGTCAGTGGGGCAAACTCGCCGCCGGTCATGGGATCATCCGGTTTAATAAGAAAACTCGTAAGATCACGATGGAATGCTGGCCGCGCGGCGTCGATGTGACGAAAAAAGACGCAAAGCAATTTCCCGGCTGGCCGGTTACGGTTAACCAGCTTGACAACTTCGGGAAAAAGGCTGTTGCTTATCTGCCGACGATCAAAGTTTCTGGGATGACTATGCCGGTAATCCAGGTGATCGATGAAAGCAGCAAACAGGTCATCTACACACTGCGGATCAAAGGCGATCTGTTCCGCCCTAAGGTCTTTGCCGAAGGCAGCTACACGGTTATTGTAGGTGACCAGCAGAGTAAGGTCAAAAAGCTGAAGGGGCTTAAATCCCTGGCCGCAAAAGACACAAAAATAATCCAGGTTACTTTTTAGGAACTTGCCAGCCTGCGCTTTATTATAAGATGATTGGTATCGTACGGAGAAAAGTATGGTTTTCAACCGTTTTGTTAAGGAGATATGAAAATGCAAAATCGCAGGGAATTTCTTAAAGCCAGTGCATTAGGTACTTCGATGGTGCTGGCCGGCGGGTGCCTGGAAAGTGCTCGACGTAGTCCTAAAAAAAAGCCGAATATTATTTATATTTTTACCGACCAGCAAAGCGCTTCTATGATGAGCTGTTCGGGTAATAATTGGCTCAAGACTCCGGCGATGGATTATATCGCCGAAAACGGAATACGGTTTACACGGGCGTATACGACCAATCCGGTTTGTTCGCCTGCGCGGGTGAGTTTGATGACGGGCAGATTTCCCGGATCATTCAACGATAAAAAAGGCAGACCCGCCCGGGAGAACCGTGGTGCGATGATGATCGGGCAGATTTCTGACGAGATCAGGAACACTACGATTGCGGCATTCCTTAAAAGAGCTGGTTACGATCTGGTTTATGGCGGCAAGGAACATTTGCCGAAAGGGCTGACTCCCACAGCTCTTGGTTTTAATGATATATGCGACGATGCAAGGGAAAAGCTTGCCCAGGAAACCGCCAAATATATCAAAGGCGAACATGATAAACCGTATTTCATGATCATCTCTCTTATCAATCCGCATGATATCTGCTACATGGCGATAAGGGATTCTGCAAAAACTGAATCTGAAAAAAGGCTTCTACAACGCGGTAGGATTGAAATTGCAATGTTGGATAAGGCGTTAAAGATGCCGGCAGGTGTAAGCGAAGATGAATTCTTTGAAAAATACTGTCCGCCTCTTCCTCCTAACTACGAACCGATAGCGGATGAACCCAAAGCGGTCGACTATATGCTGGATCAGCGAGATTTTCGTCGCAATGCTCGTGAGAAGTATACAGACAGGCAATGGCGGCATCACCGCTGGGCGTACTGCCGCCTGACAGAGGTTGTCGACAGCGAAATTCAAATAATATTGGATGCGATCAAGCAAAGCGGCACCGAAAAGAATACCCTTGTGATATTTTCCAGTGACCACGGTGACAATGATTCATCTCATCGTCTCGAACATAAGACTACGTTTTATGAAGAGTCTGCCAATATTCCTTTTATGGCGATGTGGAAAGGGCAAATACCTGCTGGGCAAGTCGATGATACGCATCTGGTTTCCAACGGGCTGGATCTGCTGCCGACGGTTTGTGATTACGCAGGGATCAAGGGCGTTTCAGACCCGAGGGGGAAAAGTATGCGGCCTCTGTTTGAAGGTTCCAATGTTAAATGGCGGGATAGTCTCGGGGTAGAAAATGAAATCGGTCGCATGGTGGTAAATAAAGATAATCTAAAGTACATCAGATATGACGTAGCGGGCAAAGAAGAACGATTGCTCGATCTGAACAAGGATCCGCATGAAACGACTTATTTTACAGATGATCCGAAATATGCGTCAAAATTAGCTAAGCTGCGCAGGTCATTTGAAACAGAATGGTTTCCGGGACATTAAAGAAATAAGGAGAAAAGAACGTGAACGCGAAAGATCATACCAGTAAGTTCAGACATGCCAGGTTTATTGCTATGGTTGGCATGGTGTTTTGCGGATTATCTGTGGTTGCTCAGGCGGCCGGGACAATGAAAGTTCAGGCCAATCGTGTCGCCCAAGTGACGCTCAAATCTTCCAAGACATATAATAACCCGTTTATGGAAGTCGAACTTGATGCGGTGGTCACACAGCCCGATGGCAAAGAAATGCGGGTGCCTATGTTCTGGGCCGGTGCGAATAAGTGGAACTTGCGTTATGCATCGAATATTGTCGGTGTACACACTTTCCGCACAGAGTGTTCGGATACCAGCAATGCAAAACTTCACGGCGTGAAAGGAAAGATCAAGGTAAGCGCCTACAAGGGTAAAAACAGTCTGTACCGTCATGGCCAGCTTAAGGCGAGCAAGAATGGCCGTCATTTCGAACACGCCGACGGCAAGCCGTTCTTCTGGCTGGGTGATACGTGGTGGAAGAATTTATGCAAGCGAATGACCTGGGAAGGTTTTCAGGAGTTGGCTGCCGACCGAAAGAAGAAGGGGTTTTCGGTTATTCAGATCGTCTGTGGTCCATACCCGGATGAAGGACCGTTTGAACCGATGTGGGAGAATGAAGGCGGGTTGCCATACAAAACGAGAGATTTTAAAGTACTCAATCCTGAATACTGGAATTATGCCGACAGACGTCTGAAGCATCTGGTAGACGCAGAACTGGTACCCGCAATCGTCGGTGCCTGGGGAAGGGCTGATTGCGATGCGATGAAAAATGTCGGCGTTGATGGACTCAAGCGACACTGGCGCTATCTGGTTGCACGCTACGGCGCGTATCCTGTGTTCTGGATACTGGCCGGGGAACTTCATAACAGCAGCAAATGGGGCGTGGGGCCTTGGGGCCAAGTGGGCCGATATGTCAGAAGCATTGATCCGTATCACCATCCAATCACCACGCATACGGGAGGTGGAAGAAGAGGTAACCCGGATGATGACCTTATCATTAGTTATGATATGGTTGGAGGCAGTCATAGGCAGGATGTAGCCATTAGTTCGGCCATCGGTAACTTTACGACAGCCTACAGCAAAGAACCTGCTATGCCGGTACTGGTGGGAGAAACTTGTTATGAAGGACACATGCAGCAGGGGTTTCAATACGTGCAGCGACATATATTCTGGATGTATATGCTCAGCGGCGCCGCGGGTCACACTTATGGTGCGGCCGGCATTTGGCACGCCAGTGTGGAAGGCGATCCTGGCTGTGCGTCCGGAGCGTTCGGAGGCCGCAAGGTGTACGACTGGACAACTTGGCGCGAAGGGATGAACTATCCGGGCGCCACTCAAGTTGGGCTGGGAAAGAAATTGCTCCAAGAGTATCCCTGGTGGCGTTTTGAGCCACATCCTGAATGGGCTGAAAAGGACTGTTATGCCGCCGGCATCCCGGGCCAAGTGCGGTTGATATACTTACCGCGACGTAACATTTATAACTGGAGCGGTCCGACGGTGAAGGATCTTGAGCCGGACGTCGACTGGTATGTGTACTATTTTGACCCGGCTACAGGCCGGAAATTTGATCAGGGCACGATCAAGGCTAGTGCCAAAGCGGGCGACAAGACGGCAAAGCCCGTTGATTTCAAAAAGAATGTTCCCTCGCCTCAGGATTGGGTGCTGGTGCTGGAAAGGGAGAAATAATCATGAACTCATCAACCATATGCTCATTTGTAAAAGGAGGCCTCCGGTTTACGCAGCATTATTCTAAATATTTTATGTAATTTAAATAAATCTTTAACCCCCTGTCTCTGAAAGAGGTCAACATGAAAACGATTATTCAATTACCAACAATCTGTTTTATTTTATCTATTTGCACTTACAGCTTTGGCCAGGATGTTTATAAACTTTGGGAAGGACAAGAGAAACCATTTTATAAGGAAAACTCCCTTAAGGAATATGAGAAAATTTCATCTTTTAACGTGATGTGTGCATATGATGTTACAGAACCTACGCTTACTGTTCACAAAGCAGAAAAAAACAATTGCGGCAAAGCGGTTATTTTACTGCCGGGCGGCGGGTATTCGTTGGTGGCGATTTATCACGAAGGGCACGACCTGGCAAAAATTCTGGCAAAGCAGGGGATTACTGCGGCGGTATTAAAGTATCGATTGCCTAATCCCAAGTCATCTGATAAGCCCCATTTAGTACCATTAACAGATACAAGACGTGCATTAAAGTTACTTCGCAGTCATGCGGATAAATATAAGTTTGATAAGAACAAGCTCGGGGTAATGGGGTTTTCGGCAGGTAGTCATCTGGCCACAGTGGCAACCCTTTGGAAAAGTAAAGACAAAGAAGAAAATCCAAACTTTTCGGGTCTTATCTATGGCGTAACCAGATTAACTGATGAAAATATAAAATGGTTTGAAGACAGCTTGTATTACAGAAAACTTACTGAATCCGAATTAGCACAAAACAAGCTGCTTGACCTGGTAAATAAAGATACCCCGCCTGCATTTTTAGCACACGCTTATGATGACAAAATATGCAGCATAAAAGAATCTACCCTTTATGCTGAAAAATTATTTGAGTATAAAGTACCGGTAGAGATGCACCTGTTTATCAAAGGCGGTCACGGTTTTGGTACAGGTAGAAAAGAAGATGGTACAGATCAATGGGTACCGTTGTTTGTGAATTGGTTGAAAAATATTGATTTGTAATTTATCAACTCCAAAGCCCATTGATCTCAAAAAGAACGTTCCATCCCAGCAGGATTTGGCGCTGGTTTTGGAACGTGTAAAATAATAAGGATAAAAGAACATGAAACGAAGAGATTTTTTGAAGAATTGTTTTGCCAGCCTTGCCGGGTTAAGTGCGGTTGGTTCTCTGGTTTCGTGCAGCGGGCAATCTTATAGTAAGCGTAATACCAAGAAGCCCAATATCATGCTTATTGTGGCCGACGATATGGGTTATTCCGATCTGGAGTGTTATGGCGGTGAAGTCAAATCGCCGAATCTCTCTAAGCTTGCTAAAAACGGGTTAAAGTTTACTCAGCACTATTCTACAGGCCGCTGTTGGCCGTCAAGATCTTGTCTGCTTACTGGTTATTATGCCCAGCAAATACGCGCCGATGGCATGAAAGGCATTAAAAGAGGCAAAAGTCCATCATGGGCACCGACAGTTGCTGAGATGCTAAAGCCTTTCGGCTATAATTGCTATCATACGGGCAAATGGCACTTACATGGCTATGGTAAACCTGGCCAGGAAGGTTTTGATCGTGCCTGGGGTAATAAAGGCAATGGTTGTGATGACAATCGCTTTTTCAATTCAAAACGCTGGGTCGAGGACGAATACTCAGCTCCGATCAAAGAAGGGCAGCAGTATTATTCGACAGTCGCGATAGCTGATCATGCGATAGCCTGTCTAAAGCTTCACGAAAAGAATGTACCTGACAAGCCGTTCTTCCAATACGTTTCGTTTTATTCGCCACACTTCCCGCTTCACGCTATGCAGAAAGATATTGACAAATACAAAAAAACATATCGTAAGGGTTGGGACCAGATTCGGCAAGATCGCTTCAAGCGGATGACGAAGATGGGTTTGATCAACTGCAGTCTGTCTGAAAGGCAGGATGACATTACCGCTCCATGGAGTTATCCGCCTGGGCGACTTAAGAAGGAGGTTCACCCGGGTGAAACGGGCAAAGCTTTGGCCTGGGACAGCTTAAATGACGTTGAAAAAGATTACGAAGCGACGAAAATGGCTATTCATGCCGCTATGGTGCATCGCATGGATATATCTATTGGCCGTATTATTGCCCAGCTAAAGGCTATGGGTGAATATGAAAACACGCTGATAATGTTTGTAAGCGACAATGGCGCAACATCTGAGCAGATAGTTCGAGGCGATGGCCACGACAAGGACGCTCCGTTGGGTTCGGCGAAGTCTTATCTTTGCCTTGGCCCAGGCTGGTCGACCGCATCTAACACACCATTTAAATTGCACAAGCACTGGAATCATGAAGGCGGTATAGCATCGCCATTGATCGCTCATTGGCCAAACGGCATAAAAGACAAGAACCAACTCAGGCATGATCCGTCACACTTTATCGATATAACGCCAACGATCCTTGAAGTTGCTTCCGGCCAGCGCAAGCTGGATAATTACAACTTGACAGAAGCACCGAGACGGTCGGGGCTTAGCCTGATACCATCTTTTCAAAAAGATGGTTCTTTGCAGCACAAAAATATATGGTTCTGCCATTCAGGTAACAGAGCCTTTAGAGAGGGCGATTGGAAGATATCTTATAATGGAGTTCCACTTGAAAGATTCGTATGGAATAACAAAACCAAAAAAGGCCCTCGCAATAACCCTAATGCAAAATGGGAACTTTATAACATCAAACACGATCGATGCGAGATGAATGATCTTGCATTGAAATATCCTGATAAGGTTAAAGAATTGGATCGGCGTTGGAATCAGATCGCAGAAGATTTCAGAAAGGGCTTGAAAATAAAATGAAAAAACTAAATCGCAGAGAATTTTTAAAAAGTAGTGCAATAGGTACTTCGATGTTGCTGGCCGGCGGTTGTCTGGAAAGTGTTCGACGAACTTCCGGGAAAAAACCGAATATTCTTATTATCTATGTTGACGACCTGGCGTTGGGAGATGTTGGTGCATTCGGCTGTCCGGACCCGTCAACGGCGAATATAGATTCCCTCACGCGAGACGGCGTAAAGCTTACCAATGCATACACCATTAATGCCCCTTGCAGTCCTAGCCGTACGGGACTTATGATGGGCATGTACACTCAACGGTTCGGTAAATTTGACCTGTCCAGAGGAGTGCCTATTCCTGAAGACAAACCGACACTCGCTGAAACACTTCGCGACGCCGGTTACACGACCGGTATCGTGGGTTTGGAGAAGTGGGATATCGGCAGTTGGAGACAGGGTTGTCTCGACCGCGGATTTATGGAAGCTGGAATGCACCCGCCCCGGGTTGAAGGCAGGGAAGGTTTTGGGGGCGGAGCGGCGTATATTAGTATAAAAGGTTCCTACCTGACCGAAACGGAAGGTGGGTATGTTGTCGACTTTATAAAACGTCACGGGAAAAAGGATAAACCATTCTTTATGTACTTTGTGCCGCTTGCGGTTCATGTTCCACATACCGAGGTTCCTGTTAAATATCTCAAGCGGCTTTATCCCAATCATACTGGAAAATATGCTCCCCGACAGTACCTTCGCGCGACATTGCTGGCTCTTGATGACCAGATCGGTTTGATCCTGAAAAAGCTTCGTGATATGGGCATTGCCGCCGATACGCTTATAATGTTCAGCAGTGACAATGGCGGGGACCCAGATGCCGGTCACAGACCGCTTCCTTACCGCGGCGGTAAAAAAGGAAAAAACCGGTTTAATTTGCAGTGGGAGGGTAACTTTAGAATGCCTACGATCCTGAGCTTCCCCGGTACATTGCCAGCGGGTAAAGAATACAAGGGTATGGCAAGTACGATGGATTTTTATGCTACCGCGGCGGCTGTGGCGAAAACCAAACTCCCCGCTCACTGCGAAGGTAAAAACCTCCTGCCATTGCTGCGTGGTGAAGAGAAACCGAACCCGGACGATGCCTTGTTCTGGCACACATACACATCCCGGGCCGCTCGCTGGAAACAGTGGCGGATTGTAAAGTTCGGTGAGGAAAAGAACTGGCGACTGTATAATATTGAAGCTGATCCCGGCGAAACGACCGATCTTGCGGCGAAGCATCCGGAGGTCGTTAAGGAAATGGACAAACGCTATTATGACTGGAGAAACCAGATGCCCGAGCCGGCTTTGCCTGTTAAACCGCCAGAGCATTTGTATGACCACACAGAAAGGGGGCGACATGCTCGGCGCCCGTTTGGATTCGGTTGGATGACCGTCGAAAAGTGGGACAAGATCAAAGACGATCCGACCCAGTGGAGCGAATATCACGTGAGAAAGAAAATGTTATCACAGTAGAACAAGCTCTATGGGCGATAGGGGATTAGTCCACTCTATGAAAGGAATTTTGAGTATGAAAAAACTCAACCGAAGGGAATTTTTGAAAAGTTGTGCAATAGGTACTTCGATGCTGCTGGCCGGCACTGCTTCGGTGGCTGCTTTGTATTCTTCATCCTTATTGGCTGAGGCTTACCCAAGCGAGGAACATCGCATGCTTACCCAGAAGATTGCCGAAGGACCTAAACCGAATCTGATCTTTATCCTGGTGGATGATCAGGGTTACTACGACCTTGGTTGTTACGGTGCAAAAGAAATCGATACACCTCGGATTGACCAAATGGCAGAAGAGGGCATAATGTTCACTGATTATTATGCTGCCGCTCCGATCTGCAGTCCGTCGCGTGCGGGCCTTTTGACCGGCTGCTATCCGCGCAGAATCGGATTAGCGACGTGGGTACAGCGGGCCGACTCGCGAAAGGGGATTCATCCCGACGAATTGACCTTAGCTGAACTGCTCAAATCGTCCGGCTATGCAACGGCATGCATAGGCAAGTGGCATCTGGGATTTCTACCGCCATTTCTGCCGAGACAGCAGGGATTCGATCATTACTTCGGATTGCTGCACAACCTCGATCCTGTTGAGGTTGTCTATTTCGAGGATGAAGGCGGAGTACCGTTAATGCGTAATGAAAAAATAGTCAAAAGACCGGTCGATCCTGCGGAGTTGACCAAAGCCTATACCGATGAAGCGATCAGCTTTATCCGGAAAAATAAAGAACGTCCGTTCTTTTTGTACATGCCTCATACAATGGTACATAATCCGTTGGGTGTAACAGACGACTTCAAAGGAAAATCACGTTTTGGTCTCTACGGCGATGTTATTCAGTGCCTGGACCATCATGTTGGACGATTGTTCGATACTTTGGAAGAACTTGGCATTGATGATCGGACATTGGTTGTTTACGCTTCCGACAATGGTCGCGGCCCGGGACGAACACCCGACCAGCCTATCCGCGGCAATAAGCTTACAACGTTGGAGGGCGGTATCCGAGTCCCTTGCATCGCATGGGGGCCCGGCCTTGGGGTGAGCGCTGGCCAAACCTCCTCGCAGCTCATTCATGCAATGGACTGGTATCCCACCTTCGCAACTTTTGCAGGTGTAAAGGTTCCCGCCGGCCGGGTCATTGATGGGCACGACATAACCCCTCTGCTTGAAGGCAGTTGCAAGACAGTCCCTTCGGCGACAGCAAAGCTGTCACTAAATGCATCGGTCCCTTTGCGTCGCCCGTGGAATCCACCCGGAGAATGGAAAGGAATAGTTTCGCAGGAAGAATACCACCAGGCATTTTTTTATCATGGCAGTCTCGGATCGCTTGCCGCTGTTCGATGGGAAAATTGGAAACTACAACTTAATCCCGATTTCCAGCTTTTTGATCTGGAAAAGGATCCTGGCGAAACCAAGCCGGTTCGTAATTCGAAGTTGACCAAAAAACTCCGCGGAATGGCCGTCCTATTCCAGGAAGAAATGCGCACTGGAACGCGCCCGGCAGGTGAGTTGCCCTTGTAGCAGAGACTGTTTTATTAAGAAATGATTAAATGAAAAAATTGGAGACGGATATGGATAGAAGAGAATTTATTAAGAAAATGGGAACTGCTTTTGCTGGCGGTGTGGTTTGTCTGCCATTGCTTACAGCGAGCGGTTGTCTGGAAAGTGCGAAGCGAGCTTCCAGAAAGAAACCGAATATAGTATTTGTCTTCGCCGATCAGTGGCGGGCGCAAGCTGCCGGGTATAGCGGCGATCCGAATTTGCAGGGCAAAACTCCGAATCTCGACAAACTAGCCGCTGAAAGCGTTAACTTGACTAATGCGGTTTCTACGTGTCCGGTCTGTACGCCTTATCGCGGAAGCCTGCTTACGGGGCAGTTTGCGCTTACTCACGGTGTGTTCCTTAACGATGCCCCGCTTCGAAACGAAGCTGTTACCATCGCCGAAGTTTGCAAGAGTGCCGGTTACGATACCGGTTATGTCGGCAAGTGGCATATCAATGCTGGCGGCCGCGGCAATTACATCCCCGAAGATCGCCGGCAGGGTTTTGATTACTGGAAAGTGCTTGAATGTACGCATAGCTACAACAACTCACCTTATTACGCCGGTAACGATCCGACAAAGCTTTATTGGAAAGGTTATGACGCTATAGCTCAGACTCGCGATGTTGCCGAATATATAAAGACCCATGCCGAAAACGATAAGCCTTTTATAATGATGCTGTCGTGGGGGCCGCCTCATTCTCCTTTGACACCGCCTCACTTACCTCCGGAACAATACCAGAAACTGTTCAAGGCTGAAGATATTCAGCTACAGCCGAATGTTCCAGCAGAAAAAGCAGAAGCAGCAAAGAAAGATCTGGCCGGGTATTACGCACATATCGCCGCCCTTGACAGTTGCATGGGAGATATCGTAGACACCATCGACAAGGCCGGCATAAAAGACAATACGATCCTGGTCTTCACATCGGATCACGGCGATATGCTCTATTCGCACGGACACCGAAAGAAACAAAGGCCCTGGGACGAATCGGTCAGGGTACCTTTCCTCATCAGGTATCCGGACAAACTTGGCGCGAAAGGCAAAGAGATTGACATGCCGATAGGTACCCCGGATATCATGCCGACGCTTCTTTCCCTGTGCGATCTGAATATCCCCAAAGGCGTCGAAGGTGTTGACTACTCGCGAGTCCTTGCCGGTAAGGTCAAGGCACCGGACAACGCCGCTTTGATCGAATGTACCTCACCGTTCGGCCAGTGGATCCGAGCAAATGGCGGCAAAGAGTATCGAGGGATCCGTACGAAAAGATATACATATGTACGCGACCTCGACGGCCCATGGTTGCTCTACGACAATCAAAAGGATCCGTTCCAGCAAAATAATCTTGTTAATTCTCCCCAAACAGCATCTTTACAAGCTAACCTCGATGCGAAACTGACGGCAAAACTAAAAGAACATGGCGACGAATTCAAACACGGCAGTGAATATATAAAGAAGTGGGGCTATAAAGTAAACAATCGCGGAACATTGCCCTATTAATATTAATTTAGCTTATGAAAGATTTTTTTATGAAAAATTTTGTTACAGCCGCATTAATGGTTATGGCAGTCACACTGGCAGGTTGCGGAACTGAATCTATGAAAGTCTCAAATTTGCGATGCGAATATATGGATAATCCGCTGGGGATCGATAATTTGACTCCTCAACTCAGCTGGAAGCTTGAAAGCAGTGGTAAAGATCAGGGCCAGACGGCTTATCGTATTCTGGTTGCTTCGGACGCTGCTAAGCTGAAAAAGAATATTGGTGATCTTTGGGATTCGGGCAAGGTGGCTTGTGACGATGAGACATCTATCGTGTATGGCGGTAAAGAGCTTGCCTCCGGCACCGAGTGTTTCTGGAAGGTTATGGTATGGGATAAGGACGGAAAGCAAGACAAATGGAGTAAGGCCGCCAAGTGGACAATGGGCCTGCTGGACAGACAGGAATGGAAAGGTGCGTGGATTGGTTTCGATAAGCCGCGCGTAGATGCGGAAAAGATTTTCAAAGTAAAAGAGAAAGCAAAAGCGAAGGAGAAAACAAAAACCAATCGTCTTCTGCCGGCAGTGAGTTTTCTGCGTAAGGAGTTTCGTGTCGACAAACCTGTCAAGCGGGCGATGCTTTATGCCTCTGCACTTGGAAATTACCAGATGAGTATCAACGGAAAGAGCGTTGGAGACGATTATTTTACGCCCGGCTGGACCGATTACAATAAGCGGGTTTACTATAACACGTATGATGTTACAGGCATGGTCAACATGGGTGTGAACGCTATTGGCGGTATTCTGGCCGAAGGATGGTATTCAGGGAGCATCGGGTATAAACTGGGTCGCGATTTTTATGGTAAGAATCCACGGCTTTTGGCACAGCTTGTTTTGGAATATAAAGACGGTTCGGCGAAATTAATTGCTACTGATGATACATGGAAAGCCAGTGTAGGGCCCATACTTGAAAGTGGTTTTCTTGCTGGTGAAACATATGATGCCCAGCTTGAGATGGACGGCTGGGATAAGGCGGGTTTTGATGCGAGCGGATGGGCCGGTGTTGATATTACCGAGAAGATCGCCGCGAAGATCGAGGCGTACCCTTCTAATACCGTAAAGGTTTTTCAGGAGATCGAGCCTTTGTCAATTAGTGAGCCAAATGAGGGAGATTTCGTTTTTGATATGGGTACAAACTTTGCCGGTTTTGCCAGGTTGAAGGTTAAAGGCGCCAAGGGAACGAAGATCACACTTAAGTTCGGCGAACGTTTGAACCCGGACGGTACGGTTTATACGAAGAACCTGCGAAAAGCACGGGTGATCGATACGTATATCTGTAAAGGCAGCGATATTGAGATTTGGAAGCCGAAGTTTACTTTTCACGGTTTTCAGTACGTCGGGATGACGGGATTTCCGGGTAAACCGGGTAAGGACGCGATTACCGGTATTGAACTGACATCGGCGACGCCTGTTGCGGGAAGTTTCGAGTGTTCGGATAAGAGGCTTAATCAGCTTTATCATAATATCTGCCAGACTCAGCGGGCAAACTTTATTGATATCCCCACCGACTGCCCGCAGAGGGATGAGCGGATGGGCTGGACGGGCGATGCGCAGGCTTATGTACGTACGGCTTGTTTGAATACAGATGTTCAGTCGTTCTTTAGAAAGTGGCTTGTTGACCTGATGGATGCACAACTGGAAAATGGGGATTTTCCCAAGGTTGCTCCGACAGTAGTTACATACGGATCGGGTGGGCCTGCCTGGGCCGATGCCGGTATTATCTGTCCTTGGGCGATATATGAAGTTTATGGAGATAAGGTGGTTCTTGAAAAGCATTATGACGCAATGGCGAAGTTTGTTGATTTCCGCCAGAAAAGTGCTCCTGACCACCTGGCACCTAAAAAGTTTCATTGTTTTGGCGACTGGCTCAACATTAACGCAAAAACACCCAAGGATGTTATCTACACCGCTTATACCGCAGGTGATGCACAGATCATGGCAAAGGTCGCCGCCGTGCTGGGCAAGGATGACGATGTTGACAAATATAATAAGCTCTATGAAGATATCAAGCTGGCATTTAACAGGGCCTATGTAAACGAAGACGGGATTATCAAAGGAGATACACAGACGGTTTATATCCTTGCATTATGGTTTGACCTGGTTGACGGCAAGATGAAGGAAAAAGCTCAGCAGCTTCTGATCGAACGTATTAAAGAACGCGATTGGCATCTTTCGACAGGGTTTGTCGGGACGCGTGACCTGATGCATGTGCTTAGTAAGATCGGGCGGACCGACGTTGCGTATCGTTTGCTGTTTACCGATACATATCCGTCCTGGCTTTTCCCGGTTAAGAATGGCGCCACGAGTATATGGGAGCGTTGGAACAGCTGGACGCCTGAGAAGGGATTTGGCAGTGCAGGGATGAACTCTTTTTCGCATTACGCATATGGTGCGGTTGGCCAGTGGATGTTTGAGAACATCGGCGGGATCAAGTCGGCAAAGCCCGGCTATAAAGAGATCGTTATCAAACCGTACATTACCGATAAGCTTACCTGGGCAAAGACTTCTTATGATTGCATCCACGGCAAGATCGCGGTTGACTGGAAACGCGATGGCGGCAAGGTCACTCTTAATGTAACGGTTCCGACTAGTGTTAAGGCGACGATCTATGTGCCAGGCAAAGCAGAGCCGCTTAAGGTTGGGTCGGGTAAATACAAGTTTAATTCTCGGTTAAAGATTCGTATAATGCAGCAATCAATGGAGATTTGATTGGAAAATAGGAGACTAAAGATGTTTCAAGTTAAAATCAGGGAAAAATCCAACGGTCCTTTTACTTATCTTCTATGTACCCTACTGCTGTTAGCTGTATTGCAGGGGCCTGGTGTATTTGCAATATCCTCTGAAAAAACAGTTCTTCCCGAAGCCGCTGGAGAGGGGCCTGTACTCTGGTGGAGTTTTGATCAACATACTATCAACGATCAGGCAGCTAATATCGAAGATTCTATTGAGGGTAATTTTAAATACATCTCCGGCGTTTCCGGATCGGCCCTGAAGCCGGACGGCTATACAACCTGCATTATCCGTAATGCCAAACAAGTCCCCACTCTGGATTCATCCTTTACCATTGAAGCCTGGGTTGCCAATGCCGCCTACCCCTGGAACTGGTGTCCCATTGTCAGTCAGAGCAAAGGCCAGAGTGAAGGATTCAGTTTTAATGTTGGACCCCAGGGAAATATCGCACTGGAAATAGCGATAGACGGCGTCTGGCAAAAATGTGTTTCTGAAAAAAATATTGTTCCCCTGCGGCAATGGAAACATGTCGCAGCAACATTTAACAGCCAAAGCGGTATTCATCTGTATGTGGACGGCAAACCGGCCGGTCATTTGAATGTTAAAGGAAATGCAAACTGGGCTCGAGAAACACCGCTTCGTTCTCTAATGAACGAGAAAAAAGTTAAGCCCTCCAATATTCACCGTGAGCATGGCACGCTGCCGGGATGGTACAGCCTTGATGGATTGATTGACGAAGTTAAAATGTACAATCGTGCATTATCCTCCGATGAAATTTTAGCGTCGTTCAAAGCCAACTTTTCCGGCAAGGCCCCGGATCTGCCGCTTCGGGTCATGCCCTCCGGTCCTAAGGGGGCCGGTCGTTTCGGAGCCTACTACTGCAATTTGAAATATTACGAAGAATGGGATAACCTATGGCCGGTTGCATCCGATCCTGATATCGTAGTGCGTTTTGATAATTCAGGAACCAGGATAGTATTCTGGCGCGGAAGCCGCTATTCTCCCGCATGGGTTTCTGAAAACGGATTGTGGATGGCCGATCAAAGCGTAGAGGCCTGGGGGGTTGGCGATAAAGACAAAGAAGGCTGTTTCGAGCATATGCAGGATCGACACTGTCGGTATTCACATGTCCGGATCATCGAAAACACCGATGCTCGCGTAGTTGTTCATTGGCGATACGCCCCTGTCAGTGCTTATGATCATTTGTGGCTGGAAGACCCAAAGACCGGCCGAGCCTGCTGGGTGGACGAATATTATTATGTTTACCCTGACCAGATGGCGATTCGCAATGTATCCTGGAAGACCGGAACATTGGGACGCCCCAGACAATTTCAGGAATCACTGCCCTTCACTCAACCTGGCCAACTGCAAAGCGATGTAATTAACATAGACTTTGCGGATGTGGCCAATCTTCAAGGCCAAACCCGGACGCTTACATTTTGTAAAGAGCCTGACAAAAAGAAAAAATCCCCGGAAAATCTGCTCATCCAGAGATATAACTTTAAGTCCGTCAATAAGCCTTCGATCATTTTTGAATCAGGTAACAGAATGAGATATGTATCTGACCGTCGCATGGGAGATCGCGGCCTGGATGTTCCCGGAGCATGTAATCATTGGCCGGTTGGCCAGGCAGCGTGTGACGGCCGAACCGTCCAGGCAGCTGACCGCCCCACACATTTCCTCGGGTTCCCGATATCTTATCCCCCGGTACACGAAGAGGACGGACGCTCCTGGTGGAACGGATTATACGGCATGACTGACTTGCCAATGAAAGAATTGGTTTTTGTCGGCAATAGCTGGAACAATGCCCCTGAGCTCGAAATAAAAAGTAAAGGTTTCAAAACCCAAGGATATAATCTTGGACAGCGTGCTTATATTTTAAGCCGAAAAGATAACGCTTCCGATGACACATTAAGTTTCCGCGTTATGGCCAGCGAAACCTCACCCGTTTATAACCTGAGCTTCGTCGTAAAAAACTGGGATAAAGAGTTACTGATGTTGACGCTAAACGGGAAACAAATAAAACGCGGAAAAGATTTTCGGATGGGAGTTAATTATTCCCTGGAGGAAAGCAATGTAACCATCTGGATCAAAACCAAAACCACAAAACCAGTTTCTATCACTTTGAAATAATTTTAAGGATAAAAAATGAGCCAGAACACTAACAGGAAGAATACCAACGCTCTTTTTACTTACGCTCTATGTTCCATGCTGATTTTAGCTGTATTGCAGGGGCCTGGTGTATTTGCAAAATCCTCTGAAAAAAATACCCGCGGAGCCACGGAAAGCACTCCTTCGCTGGCACAATATTTCTCATGGATCAATAATACCAACGAAGGAAGCAACGAGGAGCAAACCCTCATCAACCTGGATTTCTTCGAATGGCTGCATGATGAATATGGTATGATTTTGGATATTTACGCCTTTGATGCGGGAAATATTGATGGTCCGAGATATTATGGCAGTATGGATACTGAAAAGTTCAAAGGTCAATTCCCCAATGGATTCAAACCTATTTATGATAAAGCAAAGTCTTTCGGCTGCCGGTTAGGGGTCTGGCTCGGACCGGATGGTTTTGGAGATACTCCTAAAGAAGAGCAGGTGCGAATTGATATGTTAGTCAGGTTATGCAAAGACTATGAATTCATGCTCTTTAAGGTTGATGCGGTCTGTACGCAATTGCGAACGGAAAAGCAGGATGCTTTTGCGCGTCAGATGACCGAATGCCGCAAGTACAGTCCCGATCTGATCCTGTTGAACCATCGATTGAACCTGGGCGATGCAGAACCTCATGCGACCACTTTTCTCTGGGGCGGCGCGGAAACTTATATTGATGTTCACATGGCCAATAACCAAACCGGAACCCACAACCGTGTGCAGGCCCTATCTCGCGGTTTGGTACCTGAGTTAACAAGGCTGACCGAGGACTGTGGGGTATGCATCTCCTCGTGCCTGGACTTCTGGGACGATGATCTGATCCTGCAGGCTTTTAACCGGAGTTTGATCCTGGCACCGGAAATTTACGCGAATCCCTGGTTCCTAAGGGACGATGAATTTCCCAAACTTGCCCGGATATACAATCTTCATCGCCGCTATCGGGACATCCTCACCAAAGGTATCGTTTTGCCGGAAGAGCAATACGGCCCCAAGGCTGTGTCTCGCGGGGATGACAGCAGGCGCCTGATCACGCTTCGTAACCTGACATGGGAGCCGATCAAATACAAGGTTAGCCTTGACGATTCGATAGGATTAAAAGGCAAGAAAAAGGTTTCGTTATATCAGTTCCATCCAACCGAAAAATTCCTTGATCGAAAGGCATGGGGCCATAGCATCGAAGTAGAAGTCATGCCCTTTAGAAGTTGCCTTTTGCTGGCGACTACACAGGCTGTCCCGGAAGTCATCGTGAAAGGGTGTGATTACGAGATCGTTCGCGACACTAAAGGCAAAGATGTAGTGGTAAACGTGATGGGATACCCGGGCACCAAAGCGAAGATTTCTCTTAATGCGGCTGGCAAGCGTTACAAACATGCCCGACTTGACGGAAAAAAAACCGACGCTCTCGTAAAAGGTAAAAAGATCAGGGTCTCGTTCGGCGGCGAAAAAATGACACAACCGTGGCATCGCAAGCTCGGTGATTTAAAGGAATGTGCGATGCCGAAAGATGCGGAGGCCCTCTACGAAGCGACTTGTTTCTCAGCAGACAGCGATCCGCTTGAATTCCGGTCGCTCAGAAGATCGGGCCTGACTAACATTCCGCAGGTCCAAAAAGCACGAGACGCATTTGTAAATCAGTGGATGGTCAAAGAACGCGGGATCGATCCTGCTTATCTGTTCGATAACGACCCAGAAACGGTCTATACATATAAAACATTCCGCCGCCATACTCTGGAAAAGAATATCCGGATCGATTTCGGCAAACCCATTCACATTGATACGCTGAATATCCTTATAGCCGACCCCTCAAGGGAATCGAAAGACCCAAGGTCAAAAAGGAAACAACCGGAACCGATAATCCCTGAAAAATACATCGCCGAAGTTTCACCGGACATGAAGACCTGGACGCCAGCCGAGATTACGATAACCGAATCCAAAGTCAGGATAAGCATCGCAGGTGACAAAAAAGTTCGGTATTTGCGAACAAACGGCGTTCCGAAAAAAGCCACAGATATAAAGGGCTACTATCAACAAAAGCCCCTGGCTTCCAAGACCTGGCGGACCTCTTATCTCTTCGACCGTTTGGCCAACCGCCCCGCCGTAAAGGCATTTAGTCTGATATTCAAACTGGAACAATACGTCGAAGGCAGCTATCTTTGTGTCCCGTTAGAGGGTAAGCATGGCATTGAGGGAGCATACGCCTCATTACGTGTCGGCGACAAGTACGTCGGCCCGCCAAGGCGTGCTACGTCTTATCAGAGCAATGTCTGGGAATATCCGGTTCGTCCCCGCGATAGTCACTACACCTATTTTATCCCAGTCACAAAAGGTATGATCGGCAAACCTTTGGAATTGGTCGTTCTGGCATTTGACAAGAACAACCTGGACTTTACGCCAAGCGCATGGATAACATCAAACCCAATCCCAATGGTCAAAAAGCAATTAGTGCTCACTGGTGTTGCGAGTGAAGCCGGCTCAACGTCAAAATCCTTATCGAAAAAAGTGAAGGCTGTTCGATTCGACCCTGTTGTACAAAACATTGAAGGCTGGGTTGTATACGTTGATCCGCAAATGCTGGATGGAGAACATAGCCAGGCCGGAGCTGCCGCTCTAAAGATGTTAGCAAGTCATCTTCAACGGATTGCGATTCTATTGCCGGAGGAGCAACTGAATAAGATGCGTAAACTGGAGATATGGATAGAAAATCACCATCCCACATTGGGAAGTATGCAGTATCACCCGGATATTGGTTGGCTTATAGAACACGGCCATGACCAGCGTCTGGCAAAAAAAGTTCATATTCCAAGAGCAAAGAATCTTCTTTCCAGGCATCAGATGATCAAACATCCCGCGGTTGTCCTCCATGAACTGGCCCACGCCTATCACGATCAATGCCTGGGTTTCAACGATTTGCGTATTACCAAAGCTTATGACAGGGCCATGGCGGCGGGTCTTTATGACAAGACGCTGTTGTACAATGGTCGAAGAGTGCGTCATTACGCAGCAACCGACCCAAAGGAATATTTTGCGGAGGGCACGGAGGCGTTTTTTTACCGCAATGATTTCTATCCGTTTGTAGCGGCCGAGCTAAAAGAGCATGATCAGGTTTTGTATGATTTGCTGGTTGAGATATGGGGGCAATTAAACTGATTTGCCCATCCGGGTATATTCAGTCGGCACTAATTATTTAATCAACCGTACTTTTTAAACAATAAGGATACGAATAATGAAAAAAAATGACCTATGAGTTTAATGCCCTGTTTGTTCCATTCCAGACGATGTTTGATAAAACTACAGAAAAGGCGCCACCCGAATATTGGCTCTACGATGGCGTTCATCCCAGTAATCCCGGAGCGCAATTGATGGCTCAGGAGTGGCTTAAAGTTGTAGGGATTGGATAATGGTGCATATGTTTAGTTATTTTCCGGGCTATTATAACATTTATTAACAAAAAAGCCCGTCTCGATTGATGACTTACCTTGCCTAACGAACTTTCCGAACCTTCCTGACCATCTTAACATGCTCAGCAACCACATCCTTATACTCCGTCAGATCGACCACATTAACATTCTCATCCGGATCCTTCTGGTGATCATACAGCATATGGGCCAGCCGTTTATTCTCCTCATTGATCCACTCGGTATACCGATAGCGGTCCGTTTTAACCGAATCCCCGCCCCTCATCCTGCTGAACACCGCCTTCTTACCGGCCGCCTTCGGATCCTTCATCACCCCAACCAGCGATTCGCCCTGCAGTTGAGAAGGCTTTTCAAGTTCCACCAGGTCGCACAGTGTCGGAAAAATATCAACAAATTCACTCAAACTATTAACCTTCGTCCCACCTGTAAATCCAGGCGCCTTTATTATCAGCGGCGAATGCAGCGAAGTTTCATAATTTACATGCTTGGACCAAAAACTGTGCTCGCCCAGGTTCCACCCATGATCGCCCCACAGCACTACGATCGTATCATCGGCGATCCCAAGCAACTCCAGTTCATCCAGCAGCTTGCCCACCAAGGCATCCGCATAGCTGACCGACGCATAATAGGCATGCAGAATCGTCAGTGTCGTCTCATCATCCAGCGGCCCTTTCTTAGGCATCCCGTCATACTTCCTAAGCTCGCCCCAGTTCGTAAACGACATCTTCGGCGCACCCTTCGGTGTAAACGGGTTATCGGCAGGTTCGATCTGGTCACGTTTATACATATCCCAATACTTCTTCGGAGCATTAAAAGGCAGATGCGGTCTAACTATGCCGGCTGCGAGAAAGAACGGTTCGTCCTTTTTGCTTAGCCGGCGGAGATCCTTAATACTTTTCTGGATCATCTTACCGTCAGGATAGTCAAAATCTGCAACGTCGGCGCACTCATAAGCTGGGCCGCGTTTGTTTTTATTCTTATTGCGCCGTTCAATATTTTCTTTTAGAAGATACTTTTCATCAACTGGCCTCCAATCCGGTTCGGACCAGCTCTCAGGACAATCGTCCTGATGATGAAAGACTTTCCCGTTGGAAACTGTGTAATACCCGTTATTCTTTAAATGCTCCGGCAAAGTGATAGCATCGGGCACCTCTTCTTGCAAATACGTCTTAAAATTAAAAAACCGCCCCTCTTTAGGCCGCATCCCGCTAAGCAAACTCGCCCGCGATGCCCCGCAAGTAGGAACATTGCAATAATTCCGCCCGAACACCACACCTTGCTTAGCCAGCCGGTCAATATTCGGAGTCTTCATGTGCTTGCGCCCATAACTGGCAATCTCCGGCCGCAAGTCATCCACTGCGATAAACAAAACATTGGGCCTTTTCTTACCAGCCGCAGTACCTATTAACTGCTCCGTACAGCCGACGGTTAAAGATGCTGTCCCTGCAATACCAATTAATTTAATAAAATCACGTCGCTTCATTTTTGCTCCTTTTTGGTAAACAGCCAACCGTATCCTGTCGGTATTTTCCCACCGGTCTCCTTAGGCCCTCCCTTTGTGCCGATCGGTATTACCGGAACAAGGGTCTTTGCCCATGCTGCATGGTGCTTACTCATATCGGCGACAATATCAGCGTGATCTCCGGCAAGGTCCTTTTCTTCGCGAGGATCTTTCTGAAGATCGAAGAGCTTCCAACTGCCATCTGTTTTATCTTTGATCAATCGCCAGTTTTTCCATCGCACAGCGGTTAGATGACGGTGCTCTGGGTCCTTCGGATCATTGTTGAGCCAGTAAAGTCGCTGATGAACATCTCCATGTTTTTTCCCTTGCAGCTGCGGCAGGAAATTTACGCCGTCACAACCGGCCGGCAACGTTTTTCCAGCGACAGCAGCGGCAGTGGCGTAGACATCGAGAGTACACATTAATCCCTCGTATATGGTTCCCTGTGGGATCGTTCCGGGAAACGAGACGACGGCCGGTGTGTGAACCCATCCTTCCTGCTGGGTGCCTTTGCCTTTACCTCCCCGGTAAGGAGCGGCACTTCCACCCTCAACAAGATTTGGCCCGTTGTCACCGGTCAGATAGATAAGGGTGTTTTCCTCAAGCTTGTGTTTCTTCAACACTGCCAGCAGCTTGCCGACCTGGTCATCTACGGACACAATCGCCCCTGCCAGTGCGCGGCGTCTGCCTTTTGCTGTGGTTCGTTTGCGCAGTCTTTCGGGCGCCTCTTTACTTGGTGAGTGAACTGCTCTTGGCGAAAAGTAAAGGAAAAATGGTTTTTCCTTATTACGCTCGACAAATTCAACCATATTGTCGCCGTCCATTTCTGTACGCCATCCTTCGCTGCCGTCTTCCTTGATGCAGATGAAAGCCTTTTTATCTTTCGCCGGTATACGCCTGGCAACTTCCATAAATCCTCGCTTCATGGGAGACTGACCCCGCGATCCGATATCCCATTTGCCGATCATGCCGGTAACGTATCCGGCATCTCGCATAAATTCGGCCATGGTAGGTTTGTCGTCAGGAATAGCCATGCCACGTGCCATACCGTATTTGCCAAATCGCTGGCCATACATACCCATCATCAGGCTGCAGCGGCTTGGACTGCATGGCGGATTGGTAATGTAAGAGTTGGTGCACTTAACGCCTTGCCGGGCTAGTTTGTCCATGTTCGGCGTGGGAATGTCGCTGCATCCAAAAGCACCCACATCACCATAGCCCAGATCGTCAATAAACAGTATGACGACATTGGGCTTGCTGCTGGGAACCTTGCGAGCCGCTGCCCCAATAGAGCAAGACGTTGCCGCCACGACACCAAAGACAGTGGACACTGCACCGGTGAATTTCAAAAACTGTCTTCTGCTATACATATCCATTTCTTTCTCTTGGCTCTATGATAATTCTTTGGTCACAATTGTCTACACTATCTTACAGCAGCATCAACGACTTGGGCAGAGTCTTTTATCTCAAGGACGATAACCGTAGCTGGCGAATCCATCTTGGCCGGCAACTCTATCAGCACATCTTCTGCTTTTCTGGTAACAGGCAAAGAATGCCCTTTCATCCCGGCAAGCAGATACGCTTTTTTAACCTTATTCTTCAAACCCGGCACGACAAGAATCCTGTCTTTGGGCCAGTCAAAAACATGCAGATAGAGCTTGCCTTTTTTTTGCGTGCATCTGCCCCATGGAAGTTTTTTAAACGGGCTCGCCTTGCTGCCGTAGATACTCTCACCATTTACATCCATCCACTTACCCATGGCCGCCAGCCGCTCGACGCTGGCCGCCGGGATAAGCCCTTCGGCAGTTGGCCCGACATTCAGCAAAAAGTTGCCGCCCTTACTTGCAATATCAACGAGATTATGGATCAGGGTTGTAGCGGACTTCCAGTTGTGATCGTTCTTTTTGAAGCCCCAGGTATCGTTCATGGTCATGCAGGATTCCCAATCGACACCCGGCAGACCGGTAGCCGGTATCTCCTGCTCAGGCGTGCCGTAATCGCCCCGGAATTCGCCCTTTTTAGTCAGACCCGCCATCCCCTGGCGGCCCTTATCGACACGGTTATTGATGATGATATCATCCTGGAGTGAACGCACATAATCGTACAGGTCTTCGCCACGTTCATGCGTCCAGGTTTTTTCCCACTCACCGTCGAACCAGAGTATCCCGATATCGCCATAATTGGTTACCAGTTCCTTTAACTGTCCTTTCATATAGGCTACATAACGATCATAGTCAGCGCCATCGGCGGGCCGTTTTTCCCAATTGCGGCGAGGCAAATAGTCCGGATGATGCCAGTCCATGATGGAGTGATACCAGCATATCTTAATGCCCTGGCGATGGCATTGGTCGGCAAGCTCTTTCATAATGTCACGCTTGAAGGGGGTTGCGTCCATGATGTCATAATCGGTAAGGTCAGAATCAAAAAGACAAAAGCCATCGTGATGCTTGGAAGTAATAACGATATATTTCATGCCGGCGTTTTTGGCGATTTTGACCCACTCTTTAGCGTTAAATTTAACCGGGTTGAACTGCCCGGCCAGCGGCTCATACTGATCGACGGGAATTTGGGCTCTGTGCATGATCCATTCGCCGATACCACCAATCTCCTTACCCTGCCACTGCCCAGCCGGGGTGGCATAGAGCCCCCAGTGAATAAACATACCAAACCGACCCTGCCGCCACCATTTCATGCGGGCATCTTTTGCGGCCTTACTCTCCATACTGTAATCCTTGTCCTTTTGTTTCAGCCCCTGGCTGCAACCGCTGGCTAGCATAATCACTGTCAAAACTGAAATTAACGCTAAACTTTTTCTCTTGTTCATCTGCAATATTCCTTTAAAAATTGTCAACTTTCAAAAAACCTCTTCGACTGAGATATATCATGTTTCCCTCACTTTGTTTCAAACAATTGCATTTCCCAGATCGTTGGTCCTTCAGTAGCTCTTAAAATATTCAATCTGAAATAGCGTGCTGTGACCGGATCAAAGTCAAAACGTTTTGTTGAATTGATCTTTCTGCCTGTATGGGCTATCTTCCATTGCGAATCGACTTTGTACTGCAACTGGAATCCCCTGACCCGATCCCAATGGCCCTCATTGATCATTGCTCTACCAACCTTCATCTCTTTGCCGAGGTCCACTTCCAACCAGGCAGCCTTTGTTCCTGCAGGGGTGGCCCATCGTGTCGCAGGATCATCGTCGAAGGCCTTAGCCGGAGCGTATTGCTCGTTTTTACTATAACTGTGTGAAGCTTTTGCTTGTTTTCCAGAAGCAACCGAATTACTTTTAGAAACGATTTTGACAGGTTTGATCTCGAATGCCTTACCGTCCACTGTCAATTCAATGACTGTGGCAATGGGGTTCCTGTTTTCATGCGAGACATTCAATTCGATCATTTTCTCTGTTCGGATCATTTTTACACTACCGCCGGTTTTGACTGCCGCTTTCTTGACCGTCATTCCCACTGCAGGGATCTTCAACGGCCCATCTTTCGGCCAGTTCATAACGAACAGATAAATTTTATTCTTTTTGCAGGTTGACGCACCCCATTCGCCGGGCTTGAAAGGGCCGCCGCGAGTGCCATACACCGCATCGCCATACTTTTTCAGCCAGGTGCCCATTTCTTTGAGACGCTCGACCTGACGCGGCTCGATACGTCCATCCGGCATCGGCCCGACATTAAAGAGTAGATTCCCGTCGCCGCCAACGGTGTGAAGTAATGTCTGAATACATTGCTTCGTGGACTTCATATTGTCATTCGGTTTCCATGCCCACTGACGGCAAATGGTCATGCAGGTCTCCCACGGGCGCTGTCGATCAAAACCGCCAATTTCTTGTTCCGGCGTCGTGTAATCACCGAAACGGTGTGCCCAATCTCGCTTCCTCTCTAAATAGGCCCGGTTGTTGATCAGGATATCAGGCTGAAGCCGGCGGACAAGTTCAACGGTCGGCTTGCCGTGTTCGGAATACACCTCTCTCGGAACATCAAACCACATCGTGTGTAACGGACCATAATTCGTGATCAACTCGGTTACCTGGTTACGCAGATACTCAATATACCTATCTATGTCGGGGTTTGGCTTATCGGTTTGGCCGGCGGGACTGCCTTTGGGATAGTCCGGGTGATGCCAGTCGCAGACAGAATAATACGTCCCGAATCGAATACCTTGTTTTTTGCAAGCCTTGGCCAATTCCCCGACCACATCTCGTCCAAACGGAGAATTCATGATATTATAATCGGTCTGTTTTGTATCCCACAGACAGAATCCATCGTGATGCTTCGTCGTTAGCACCATGTATTTCATGCCCGCGTCTTTGGCAATTCGGGCCCACTGGTCAGCATCGAATTCGGTCGGATTAAATCGTTTGTAAAGCTGATCATACTCTTCAATTGGTGTTTGACGACCTCTCGACCAGCCGATCTCATGACCGGTCAGACTCACCGGCCCCCAGTGGATAAACATACCGAACCGCATGTCCTGCCACTTCTTCATCGCAGCGGGCTGGGCTTTTGAAAAATCCTTTTCAACCGTGGCGCAGGAAGTGACAGCCAGCAACAATACACAGCTTACAACAGTTTTTTTCAAAGTTAACATTTCACGATCTCCATTTAAGTAACTATTATTAAAATGCCGAAAAACGCCCATGCGTTAATCCGTATGCAAAGGCAACATACAACCAGAAGGGACTCAAACCCTCAACCTTCGGATCGACAGGATAGACCGCAACCATCTAACGCTCTGTAGTGCCGTGGCTTATATCCATAAATTTCAACCTGCTCCACTTCTGCTAACAGGAAACACTTTTGTGCATTGAAATTACTAATTACTTATGCTATGATACAGAAAATCGGCTGGCTGTAAAGGCTTATCTGCGAATCCTAACCTGAACTCTGAGGATCATAATGTGAATAAATCCCAATGGGATATACTTTTAGATGTGGTTAACGGCAAATGCCTGCCGCAAATACCGACAGGGTTTATTATTGATTGTCCCTGGCTGCCGGGCTGGTATGGCGCTGGTATGATGGATTATTTCAGCGACGATGCGTGCTGGTTCGAGGCAAATAAGAAAGCCATCGAAACTTTTCCGGAGACTACTTTTCTTCCGGGATTTTGGGCCGAGTATGGCATGTGTACAGAACCCAGTGCTTTTGGCGCAAAATGCCAATGGTTTGAAAGCAATATGCCGCATGCCGAAAAGGTTCTGAAGAGTTTAAGCGAAGTTGGTTCATTGTCCAAGCCGAATGTTCGCACTGACGGGCTTTTGCCGTTTGTTATAGGTAGACTAAAACGCACGCAGCCGCAAATCGAGTCGATGGGACATCAAGTCAAATTTGCCGTGGCAAGAGGTCCGCTCAATATTGCCTCGTTCCTGCTGGGGACGACGGAATTAATGATGGGTATGATGACCGACCAGGATCGTTGCCATAAACTCGTCGAGTTGATAACTGATTTTTTGATCGACTGGATCGCCTGCCAGATCGAGAGTTTTCCGTCTATTGAAGGTATCCTTCTGCTGGACGACATCATCGGTTTTGTCGGTGACGACCAGTGCAAAGAATATGTGGTTTCATACTTTAAGAAGATTTACGGTTCATTTGATGCGAAGATTAATATGCTGCATAACGATGCCAGCGGTCTTGTCAGCTCACCCTATCTTGAACAGATGGGTGTGAATTTATTCAATCCCAGTTTCGAGCACAGTTTGCAGGAACTTAAGGATTTGACCAATGACAAGGTTGCTATCCTGGGCAATATTCCTCCTCGCGATGTTTTGGCAGAGGGCTCGCCGCAGGATGTTTGTGATGCAGTAAAGGAATCTGTTGCCGGGCTCAAGGATCTATCAAGAGTGATCTTATCTTGTGGCGGCGGGATGCCGCAGAATGTTTCCAGTGAAAATATTAAGGCGTTCATTGATGCGGCAGCCATTGTAGGCTTAAAGTAGTGAAGCCCTGAAGGAAACTGTTGCAAAAAACAGCAAATATGTTAAACTAAATTATCATTTTAATAAGTAAAAAGAGACCAGAAAGGAATTTTATATGTCCAACACACGCAGAAGTTTTCTTAAAAAAGCCGCACTTGCATCGGTAGTTCCAATCATCCTCCCCTCGCACCTTGTTTCCGCCCAGGGCAAACCAAGCGAACGCATCAACATGGGCTTTATAGGAATGGGGAAAATGTCACGCAAACTTCTACAAAACTTCATCTGGCGCGATGTACAGGTTGTCGCGGTATGTGACGTAGATACGACCCGCCGCGAAAATGCCCAGGTATATGTAAATGATTTTTACAAGGGGAACCTCAAAAAGGGAACTGCCGACTGTAAGGCATATAATGATTTCAGGGAAATAATCTCCCGCGACGATATCGATGCTGTTTGCATCGCCACACCGGACCACTGGCACACTTACCCGGCAGTGGCTGCCATGCGAGCAGGTATGGATGTCTATTGCGAAAAACCACTAACCCACAACATTCATGAATCCATTACGATCATGAAAGTGGCCAAGGCAACCAATCGCGTTTTGCAAACAGGCTCAATGCAGCGTTCTATGTCGGAATTTCGTGTCGCATGCGAATTAGTTCGCAACGGCGTCATTGGCAAGATCAGTCATGTTGACTGTTCTTTCGGCAATCCCGGCGTGCCCTGCGATCTGCCGGAAGAGCCAATGGAACCCGGTCTTGACTGGAATATGTGGATAGGCCCGGCGAAGATGCGGCCGTACAATTCGATCCTAAGCCCGCGAGGCATGCACGAACATTTCCCGCACTGGAGAAATTATAAGGAGTTCGGCGGCGGAATGGTTTGTGACTGGGGAGCACACCACCTCGATATCGCCCAGTGGGGACTCGACATGGATAGCAGCGGGCCTGTTGAGGCACTCCCGCCCGAAAAATCGGGCAGTAAAAGAGGCGCCGTCCTAAAGTACTCAAACGGTATTAAAGTTACTCATACAGACGGAAATAATGTACGATTCTTTGGTGACAAAGGTCAAGTTCAGGTAAACCGTGGCTGCTTTGAGTTGATCCTTGACGGCAAAAGAGTTGCCGGTTATGACGATAGCGACAGAAAATCTTCTCTGGCTAGAGAGCTTGCATTAGTCGAAAAAAATTATCTCAAAGATGCAAAGATAAAACTCCGGAAAACTGAGAGCCACATCGACGATTTTTTGGAGTGCGTTAAATCCCGCAAAAAACCGATAACAAGCGAAATCGTTGGAGCCCGTTCGGCAATCTGCTGTCACCTGATGAACCAGGCCTATTACAACAACGCAAAGATCAAGTGGGACCCGAATAAACTCGCTTTCACATCAGGCACCGGAGACCCGAAATGGCTAACAAGAAAATACAGATCGCCATGGAGCGTCTGAGCTAACATTTAATTCGAACAAAGGAACTGTTATGAAACAAGTTATTGCGAGTAAAAGAAATAATTCTGGCAACCTCAAAAGGGCTGTATCGGTATTGATGTGCATTGTTCTATCTCTGTTGCTCACCGGATGCTCAGAGGCTCTTAGAGCAAAGGCAAATAAAAAAGTTCTGATCTATACCAAAAATGGCACGGGGGGGTCGGGCTATGTGCACAAGAATATTCCTGCAAGCATTGTGGGTTTGAAGGGTATTTGTCAGAAAAACGGCTGGGCGTATGAGGCAACTGATGATGCTTCGATCTTTACAACAGAAAGAATAGCTGAGTTTGACGTGCTGGTTTTTTCTAATACGAATAATGAGACGTTCGACACCGATGCCCAGAAGAAAGTTTTCCAGGAATACATTCGCTCCGGCGGCGGTTTCGCGGCTATCCACTCGGCGTGTGCCTCGGAGAGAAAATGGCCGTGGTATTGGGCCAATGTCGGCTGTAAATTTGTAAGCCACCCTCCGTTTCAGAAACTCGACGTTAAGGTCATTGACAAAGATCATCCATCGACGGAATTTCTGCCGGATATCTGGAAATGGGAGGATGAATGTTATTTGTTTGACCATTTAAGCTTGAAGATGAATGTTCTGCTTGCCGCGGATCTGCGGACTATTACTTTTAATAATCCGAAAGGCCATCCGGGCAAAGCATTCGGAGATTATGTACCAATTTGCTGGTATCAGGAATTCGAAGGCGGAAGGCAATGGTACACCGCTTTGGGTCATGCACCGGAACACTTCAAGGATCCAAGCTACATAAAACATCTCGAAGGCGGAATTCGCTGGGCAATGAGAAAGAAATAAATACGAAACTATTTTATAGGAGTTCAGATAAAATGAAGAGAAGAGAATTTATTAAAAGTGCGGCAGTTACTTCAGCGGGTTTGTTTCTTACGTCCTGTGACAGTTCACCGACAGGGCCACCTAAGACCGGCCCCAATGACAAGATCAATATCGCCCAGATCGGTTTTGGGCGTATCGCGCATTATGATCTTGGCGAAACGATGAAGAATGATGGCTGCCGGATCGTAGCCGTTGCCGACGTTGATATGAACCGTGCCAAAAACGGTAAAAAATGGATCGAGGAAAAATACGCTAAAAACACCGGCAAGGACAATTACGTTGATGTCAAAGTATATCAGGACTATCGCGAAATGCTCCAGGACAAGAGCATTGATGCGGTTATAATTTCCACGCCCGATCACTGGCATGCCCAGCCTGCCATGGAAGCGGCACTTGCGGGCAAAGACATTTACCTTCAAAAGCCCGCTTCTTTGACGATCGCCGAAGGACGTGCGATGAGCGATACCGTCAGAAAACAAAACCGTATTCTTCAAATCGGCAGCCAGCAACGGGCATCTACGCCATGGCCGCAGTTTAAACGAGTCTGTGAACTGGTGCGTAACGGTCGCGTAGGTGAGTTAAAGCATGTTGAGGTCGGCATTGGTACCGATCCCGGATGCGGCGACGAGCCAAAGATGACCGTCCCGGCCAATCTTAACTTTGATATGTGGCTTGGTTCGACGCCGCTGGTGGACTATACCGAAAAAGGTGTTCATCCGCAGAATGATTACAGTCGGCCCGGCTGGCTTCGTATCGAAAATTATGGAGCCGGAATGATCACCGGCTGGGGGGCACATCATGTCGATACCGCTCACTGGGGTATGGGCGCCGAAAAGAGCGGCCCGATCGAGATCGAAGGCGAAGGTACGTTCCCGGAATCCGGATTATGGAATGTCCACGGCAAATTCACAACCCATGCCAAGTATGCCAACGGTGTGACCATGGAGATTTCCAGTAGATTTACAAACGGCGTGCGCTTTATAGGCACCGAAGGCTGGCTGTTCGTCTCTCGCGGAAATGCAAAGGTTACCGCAAGCGATCCAACCTCTGGAAGTTCCAATAAAACAGCGTTGGACGCAAGTGATCCCAAGATACTGCACTCGGTGATCGGTCCCAATGAGATCAAACTTTACCACAGCCCCGAAATGCATGCCAACTGGCTCGATTGTATTCGCAGCAGGAAAGAACCCGTCGCACCTGTCGAGGTAGGCCATCGTTCATGCAGCGCATGTCTTCTAAGCCAGATCGCTATGAAACTTCCGGGAAAACTGCGCTGGGACCCCAGGAAAGAAAAGTTTATCAACAATGCTAAAGCAAATTTGATGCTTTCAAGGCTCCAACGCAAACAATATGGTACAACTAAAGTTAAAATATAAGTGATTCATGTATCAATCACACTAAGGATTATCAGTTATGAAAAAATATTTCTTTCTAATAATTGTCGTGGCAATAATGTTATGCTTTTTAGGCTGTAAGAAAATGGAAAATGAATATACAGGTGCGGCAGGTGAAGTGAAGTTTTTGACGCTCGACCCGGGCCATTTTCACGCGGCGTTGGTGCAAAAAACCATGTACGACCAGGTCAGCCCCATTGTACACGTCTACGCACCCGAAGGAGCCGATGTCCAGGATCATCTCAAACGTATAGCCGGTTTTAATACGAGAGCCAAATCCCCAACCACCTGGGATGAGAAGCTTTATACCGGCGATGATTTCCTCGAAAAGATGATCGCCGAGAAAAAAGGTAATGTCGTTATCACTTCCGGAAATAACTCCAAGAAAACTGATTATATCTATAAGGCCGTAAACGGAGGCCTTAATGTTCTTGCCGATAAGCCTATGGTTATCAGGCCGGATAAATTCGACCTGCTTGTCAAATCATTTGAAGTTGCCAAAAAGAATGGTGTTTTGATCTATGACGTTATGACAGAGCGGCATGAGATTAATACTATGCTGCAAAAAGAACTCGCCAATGCACCATATTTGTTTGGCCAGTTAAAAAAAGGTACACCTGACGAGCCTGCTATAACTAAAGAAAGCGTTCACCACTTCTTTAAGTATGTTGCCGGTAATCCTATCAAACGGCCCGGCTGGTTCTTTGACCCAGCACAGAGAGGCGAAGGGCTTGTCGATGTTTCAACACATCTTGTGGATCTGATTCAGTGGGAGTGTTTCCCCGGACAGATAATCGACTATAAGACTGACATCGAGATGCTCTCGGCAAAACGCTGGGCCACGGATATGACGCTTGACCAGTTTAAAAAGGTCACGCACCTCGATAGTGTTCCCGATTATCTCAAGAAATATACGTCTGGTAATAAGGTCAGCGCCATCAGCAATGGCCAGATGATCTATAAGATCAAGGACGTACACGCCAAGGTCTCCGTTATATGGAACTATCAGGCGCCGCAAGGTACCGGCGATACTCATTATTCGATTATGCGAGGTACCAATTGCAACATTATCATCCAGCAGGGCAAGGATGAAGGGTATAAGCCCACGCTGTATGTCGAAGCTATTGAAGGTAAAGACATAGCCCCATCTCTGGCTAAAGCTGTAAATGAAGATCTCCAGAAGAAATATCCGGGTATCAGCATTGAAAAGGTTAGCGGCAATAAGTGGAAGGTTAATGTTCCGAAAAAATACCACGTCGGCCATGAAGCTCACTTCGCTCAGGTTACCGAGAAATATTTAGGTTATCTGGTAGACGGCAAACTGCCCGACTGGGAAGTGCCGAACATGATCGCCAAGTACTATACAACTACCCAGGCACTTAAGGTGGTCAACGAGTGATAACAAATGAAAGGTTACGGCCGGGGGAAATCGACAGGGCTTGATCAAACTGCGCTGGGGGTTATTACTGGTGGATTTGAGCCGGAGCAAATGCAGGTCAGCAGCCGCGATAAAGCTAATCTGCGGCTTTGCCGGCCCAGGTGAGTAAGTAAATATAAAGTCTAATGAAAAAGAAAAATCTATGAAAGCATTTATCACAGCACTAACCATTACTATGGTGGCCGGCGTTTTAACCGGTTGTGGAACTGAATATCATGTAGCGACAGCCGGTCTTGATGGAAACCCGGGAACACAATCAAAGCCTTTCAAGTCCATATCGGCGGCTGCAGAGATTGCCCAGCCCGGCGATGTGGTCACCGTTCATGAGGGGGTGTATCGCGAGCGGGTAAATCCGCCAAGAGGAGGAAGCTCTGATGCCAAGCGTATCGTCTATCAGGCTGCTAAAGGTGAAAAGGTTGTGATCAAGGGATCGGAAATTATTAAAGGCTGGGAGAAGGTTCAGGATGATGTCTGGAAAGTTGTATTGCCCAACAGTTTCTTTGGTGATTTCAATCCTTACAGTGATGTCATCGGCGGAGAGTGGTATAGAACGCCCAAGGATGGGTTCGACCGTCACACCGGTGCGGTTTATCTTAACGGCTATTGGCTTGATGAAGCTAAAGAACTAAAAAGCGTATTGGCTCCTGTTGGCAAGCGGGCGCTTTGGAAGGCCAAAGTTGACAAAAAGAATACTACGATCTGGGCACAGTTTAAAGACGTTAATCCCAATAAGGAACTGGTAGAGATCAATGTACGGCAGAGCATCTTCTATCCCGACAAGCCCGGGCTCAACTTTATTACCGTTCGTGGTTTTACGATGCGTCATGCGGCTACGCCATGGTCCGGGGCGATGTCTGAACAGATCGGACTGGTTGGCACGCACTGGTCGAAGGGGTGGATTATTGAGAACAATGTCATCAGCCACTCCATGAATACGGCTATTACGCTGGGCCGCTACGACCTGGGAAAATTCGGTATTGCTTTGCCGGCTGTATCGGCTCCGGGATACGTCAAGTCGATCGAACTGGCACTTGAGCATGGATGGTCCAAAAAGAAAATCGGCAGCCATGTTGTTCGCAACAACCATATTTCGCATTGTGAGAAAAACGGAATTCACGGCAGTCTTGGCGGGATATTCAGTACTATTGAAGGCAATACAATTTGCGACATCGCCGTGCGTGGCTGGATCAGCGGGCCAGATGTGGCAGGACTGAAACTGCTGGCCTCGAATGATGTGATAATCAGTGGTAATCACATCTACCGTTGCGGCGGCGCAGGAGGCGCCTGGCTGGATTGGATGGCGCAAGGCACACGGATGACCGGGAATTTACTGCATGACAACAGCAGGGATCTCTTCGTTGAGGTTAATCACGGCCCGTTCCTGATTGATAACAACATCTTTCTTTCCTCTAACTTTTTGCTCGATATGTCGCAAGGTGCCGCCTATGCGCACAACCTCATCGCCAGCTCCGTTGATGGCCGCAAAGAAAAAAGGGAAACACCCTACTTTAAACCGCATAGCGTAAAGGATATGAAGCTTTCCAATATACAGCACAAAGACTTACGCTTTTACAACAATATGTTTGCTGCCTCCGGCGGGTTGTCAGCTTTAAGTAAAAACGTAGAGAATCTACAGGCTGTCAGCAATGTCTACCAAGCCGGTGACAAATCAGACCTGAAGTTGGAAGAGAAACCTGACGGATGGTGGCTGGAAATGGCGGTCAATCCCGACTGGACATCCAAACAGAAACGTGACATTGTAACAACCGGGTTATTGGGTAAAGCAAAGATACCGGACGCGTCCTTCGAGCAGCCAGACGGTACACCTTATCGACTTGATACCGACTATTTCGGCAAAAAACGAAACACTGCCAATCCTGCCCCAGGACCATTTCAGTTGGCAAGTGAGAAAATAATCTGTCTGAAGGTCTGGCCAAAGAAATAACCTAAGGAGAAACACAGAACAGATGAATAAAATGGCTTTGACAGTGTATATTGCTGTGTGTGTAACTTTAGGTGCCGGATTGGGCTGTAGTTCTGAGGAAATATATACATCAGGAAACTCCCGTGATATCTCTCCCGGCAATACCACCTATTATATTGATCCATTAGATGGCAATGATCATAATTCAGGTTTAATACAAAGGCACGCATGGCGGACATTTAGCCACATCAATCAGTTGCGATTTTCTCCTGGGGATCGGATAGAGATCGTCTCGCCCGGCTCATTCGACCAGACACTTATGCTCACGGGAACTGGAACCGCCAAAGCTCCTGTTGAAATCAGCTTTGCCCCCGGCCGCTATGACTTCTATCCAGCCAACGCTGAAAAGCGAAAGTACAATATATCCAACACAAACGATGACGCTGACACGCCCAAAGCGATTGGGATCCTTCTTGACGGCGCAAAACACTTCAAGGTTTCGGGGCCTGGTGCAAAAATCTTCTATCGTGGCAAGATGATCGAGGTCTGCATCGATAGCTGCCAGAACATTTCAATATCCGATCTCAGCTTTGATTATCACCGGCCAACAGTCTCAGAGTTCAAAGTGGCAGCCATTGGAGATGGCTACGTCGACCTGCAAATCCACAAAGATTCGCAATACACGATCGAAAATGAACAGATCACATGGAAGGGCGAGGGATGGAGCTACGAAACAGGCCTTGCACAGGAGCTTGACCTGCGTACGAACGAGGTTTGGCGACGGCGAGACCCTCTAAAAGCAATGGCACTGGAAGAAATTAAACCATTCCTGATTCGCGCCCGTGGAAAGCATAACATAAAACCGCAGCGAGTTTATCAGATACGTGATACCAAGCGCGATTGCGCCGGCGTTTTCACCCGGCGCAGCAGCAACATCACCTGGAAAAATGTGACATTTAACTTTCTGCATGGAATGGGCCTGGTAAATCAGTTTTCCGAAAACCTCACCTTCGATACGGTTGCGATTGCCCCTGACAAAACAAGCGGCCGAACAACCGCGGCATGGGCCGACTGTATTCAGGTCTCAGGCTGTAAAGGCAAGCTGCTGGTAAAAAACTGCATTTTCTCAGGGGCCCATGACGATGCCATAAACATCCACGGAACATACCTGCGCGTTGTTGAACGGGTTTCTGATAAGCAGATAAAAGTGCGATTTATGCATGCCCAGACCTTTGGTTTTATGGCTTTCAACGACGGCGATGAGATCGAATTTGTCAGATGGGACTCGCTGAAAACCTATGGGCCAAACAGGGTCAAAGACGCAAAGTTACTTAATCCAAAAGAGCTCCTGCTTACACTGGATAAGGACGTACCGCTGGAGTTCAAACAAAATGATGTCGTGGAAAATGTTACCTGGACCCCTGAAGTGGAAATACGCGGCTGCACCGTATCACGGATCCCCACCCGCGGATTCCTTATAGCGACGCGGCGTAAAGTACTCGTCGAAAACAATAAGTTCTTGCGAACCCACATGAGCGCAATTCTTCTGGGGAGCGATGCAAGAAGATGGTTCGAGTCAGGCTGCGTGCGCGATATGACGATTCGCAAAAACATATTTCTAAACTGCGCAGAACCCGTAATCAATGTTACTCCCAGTAACACCGTGCCGAACGACGCAGTCCACCAGAACATTAGGATCGAGGATAATGAATTTGTACTTCGCGGCAAGTCGATGGTCAGGGCCAAAAGCACGAAAGCCCTCAGCGTTACCGGCAACACAATATATTCAGAACAAGAGGTTAATGACGGATTGGCCATACAGACCAGCGACTGCTCAGACGTTAAGGTGGCCAGGAACCGCTATTTACCGTTATCAGAATGGGCCAACAAGACGGACGCAGGCGGCGCTGTGGTGTCAAGACCGGGTTCATACGAATTTCAAGGTGAAGATCGGTAATGAAAATGCATAAAGTGCAAAATATCTTTCTCATGACAGCTTTGTTGCTGTTTACAAATATATTTACGAATATTTGTGAGCCTGGGACTTTTTCGGCTGATTAGCATATGAATTGGCTTTTCGGATTCCTTCAAGAGGTTTAGCCGTTTCGACGGTCGAATGAGCGGCTCAGGGTAAGACACTCAGCGACGGGTATGCGCATGTCCATGGGGGTGCCGGAGTCTTGATGGTCGAGATACTCTCCAGCACTGCCGGCGACACGACCTAGAGCGAAGACCATGAAAGCGATGTCGCAAACGCGACGGACAGTAATGCGTTTTTCTTCAAGAGCTTTCCAGCAATTGCCCAGGACTATAGAAGCGATGGCGCCATCGAGATTGACAGCCCAGACGTTTTGGGAAACACCATCCCGTTTGAGTTGATGCGCGAGCAGGTGATAGAAATCCAGGAAGATGTTACAGAGTCCTTTTTCCTGGAGGTAGTGGGCGATAACCTGTTCGCGAGGATCGAAATTGACTGGCTGGTCGCGAAAAATGGGGTGTCCCAAGCAGGGAATACGGTCGTAAGCGGTTCCGGCTTGTTTGGCGGCAGTACGTTTTTTGTTGAAACTCTTGGCTTCCTTGATAACAATTTTTTGCAGATTAAGCCCATGCTTGGGATCGTATGGGTCCGCAATCGCAACACCACGGAAGACGCGAAGGAGGTACTCGACAGCCCGGCGTCCGTTGCCGCCGTGCACATCGCCCATACAAGCGAGGGTAGCGATCATAGCGGTATTGGGGGCGTTGCCAGCCGAGCTGGAAAGTTTGGCGCCCTGAGCCGAGATGGTTCCGGGACCATTTGTCAGTGAGGCTATGAGGCATTTTTCCATCAACTCCGCCTCGAAATCGCGCGGCGGTTCACCGGTCCAAGCCAAAATGAGTGACTGGACAAACGAAGCGGATGTCATTTCATTTTCCAGAGATCGCCCATAAATCCGCGGGGCGCGACCGTCGTTGGATGAGGCGTGACTGGCGTTACGCATGTTGCGGCGAGGAGGGTTCGCGCCCATTACATGGGTAAAAGCTTTAAACTGGGAACGGTAAGGTTCCGGGGTTTTGCCGCGGTGGAGCAATAGTTGAGAGGGAAGATATTTGCCCTGGCCCTTGTAATCGACAAACCAGGGATTCAACGTCAAGGGTTTCGCCGGTCGGAAGTTGCGTTCGATGTTGAGAACATCGCAAATCAGAGCCGCCGCCGCCGGAAGATGGTGCAGAGTTGTTATGCGGATACCACGACGCAGGGCCTTGGCCAGTTTGGGGGTCTTCTCGTACTTGAGTTCGGGGTCGAACGGGGGAATCTGGAAATAGTCATCGAAAAGCTGCATCTTCGCGGAAGCAGTCGTCTCCGGACCTTCCACAACGGCTCCGGCGTGACCAAGAGAAAGATCGAGTTTCTCGAGGATTTCGCCGGTGACATAAGAGATGATGGGCTTGGGATATTTGGTTTGGCAAAGCATTTCAACAGCTTCTTTTTCATAAATGCCGCCCGGTTCGCAGTAAGTAATGATCAATTGGGTAAGTTCGTCATCGCGGGCAAGTTCCAGCAGTTCTTTCAGGGATGTAAGGATGAGAAGGTCCTTGCCGGTGGAGATGCCGTAGGAGCAGCCCAAACCGGCACTGAGGAGATAGCCGGCCATGGTGTTGACCATGTTGCCGCTATTGGAGATAAGAGCCGCTGAGCCGGGACGGAAGACTTCCTCGGGGCGTTCGCTGCCGACAGCACCGACGCGAACCTTGTCGTGGACGTTTATCATACCGAGAGAGTTACCACCAACAACGTCAATATTGGCCTGTGAGCACATTTGCTTTATCTTGGCCATAACCTCCACAGACACATGCTCGGTTATAATGAAAATGGTTTCGATGGTATCTTTAAGGTGATTGACAACCTCCTTGGCTTCGGCATAAACGGCTTGTGGGGGGGAGTAGATCACAACTTTGTTTGGCCATTGTTCCCTGGGTAAGGCCTTGGTAAGCGCTTCGGTATCGGAGAACACGGGTATGGGATCGCAACCGGGCACTTCAATACGCATTCCATCTTTTCCAAGAGCCCAGCCGCCTACTATATTCGGGCAATACTTTTGTGAGGCCACGGTGACGCCACGGGCCTCCCGGCCGGTGATATTGGACACTGCCACACGATCGGTTGCCTTGAGAAGATCACTGAGTGTTTTGGCTTTCATTTATTGTCTCCTATTTTCTGCCAGTCATTTACGAGTTGAGCAGCGTACTCGGCGACCTGGGTGACGGGGGTTTCAGGGCCGAAAATAACATAGGGTAGTTGGAGGGAGTCAAGGGTATCGCGGAGGAAGAGCAGTCCCTGAACCAGGCGCGGGCCGCCACGCCCTACGATGACAGGTATCGACAACGGGCCGTGCTCATACACATATTCCTGAAGGGCGTCGGCGATGGCTTTGAAGGTTACGTCGATGAGGGTGTTATTGGCGTTGCCTCCCAAAATCAGCAGAAGTTTGGCCTGTTCAAGGTGGTGTTCAAAGCACAGTTTGGCGGTTCCGAGCATACGTTCATATGGCGGATTCCCGCCGAAATCCGAGAGAATTATAGGATTTCCACCGTTCTGAACCAGGGTTTCCGTGATAATTGTGGAAGCGCCGCCGCCAAACAGCAGGGGAAGGATCCAGTGGCCACCCAATTCACAGGCGTGGGCCTGACCGCGGTAGCTGGAAGCGTTCCAAGACTCCAATTCTTCCTCAAAGATGGTTTTGCTGACAGGGTATTCGGGAAGGGAGAAGCCGAGATTGCGAAATTTGAAGTTAGCTTCGTCAAAAATAGCTTTAAAATCGCACGCATAGACTTTGCCGTTGGGGGTGATTCGCCATGGATTAACCTCACACATCCGCATGCCGGTAGAGATGAAAGTATCCCAGAGGTCCACTAAACTGCGAGACAGCAAACTGACCATCCCGTTAGCGCAGCCCAGACGGGCCAAAGCATCGCTAACCTGATAAGCCCCGAGGCCCTGGAACACATCAATGGGGAAGGTGATTTTCTTGTCGTCGGCAACTTCTTCTATGTCCACACCGCCGGAAAGGGACAGGGTCATGGAGGGACCCAGATAGTGGGAGTTGTAGGTAATGGCCGAATACACCTCCGTTTCGGCGGGAATATACTGAACAAGGTATGACGTGCGGCTCAAATGGCCGTTGATCTCGATGCCCTGGAGACGTTTTAGTTCCCGCTGGGCCTCTATATGGTCGTTAACAATGCAGATGGAACCGGCCTTGCCGCGGCGACCCAGGAGAATGTCGGGCTTGACTACACCTTTACCGCCCCAGCGTTTGATGGCATCTCTGATTTGGGCAGCCGGTGCATCAGCGGTCAGATATTCCGGAACGGTAATATTGAACCGCCCGGCCAGATGTTCCAGGAAGGTTAATTCGGCGAGTTGTGCGGACATTAAACGTCCCCTTTCTCTACATATTTGCCGTTCATCGTCAACATGTTAAATGCCTTCGAAAAACCGAGCCAAAATAAGTGAAATCAGCATCTTCTTACGAACACAACAATGTTATCGGTTAAAGCGGTGAAACTATTGAATAATTAAACCATAGTCAACTGATTTTTTGTTTTTTTTTAAAATTGTTGGTTTTCATACATCCTCTATTGTTCCAAGTACATTAAACTTGCCAAAAGACTGTTGGAAAAGGGATCATATCGTTGACAGTTCAAGGTGATTTTGATAAGATTCGCGGTGTCGTACGGAGATTAATGTGTTTTTCAGATGCTTAAATGGAAAACGTTAGCCAACACTAAAATGGATTCTAATCCTTGAGGTAATCCAATTTTTCAGGAAAATAAGAAAAGATGACAAAATCAAGTATTATTTGGACTAAAGTAGATGAAGCCCCGGCCCTGGCAACCTACTCGCTTTTGCCCGTGGTAGGGGCCTATGCAAAGTCCTGCGATATTGAGGTTGAAACCAAAGATATCTCACTTGCCAGCAGGATTATCGCAAACTTATCGGATGCTCTTGGCGACCGGCAGAAGATCGAGGACGCCTTAAGTCAGCTTGGCGACCTGGCCAGGACTCCAGAAGCGAATATTATCAAGCTGCCCAATATCAGCGCTTCTATTCCACAACTGCAAGAGGCGATTGCCGAGTTGCAGAAAAAGGGCTATGACATCCCGGCCTATCCGGAAGAGGCGAAAAACGATGCGGAAAGACAACTCCAAGGACGATTCTCCAAAGTGCTGGGCTCGGCTGTGAATCCTGTTTTACGGGAGGGCAATTCCGATCGCAGAGCCGCTGCATCGGTCAAAAAATTTGCACAGAAGCATCCCCATAAAATGATGAAACCATGGCCCACCGAGGGCTCCAAGACGCGTGTGGCACACATGAGCGATGGTGATTTTTATGCCAGCGAACAGTCTGTTACCCTAGAAAAGCAATGCCTGGCAAAAATCGAGTTTGTCGACGAGGCTGACAATTCAACTATCCTTAAAGATAACATTGAACTTAAGGAAGGTGAAGTAGCTGATACGGCAGTGATGAACATCGCCAGCCTGCGCCGGTTCTATGCCGAGCAAATCGATGCGGCCCAAAAAGAGAACACACTGCTGTCGCTTCACATGAAAGCGACAATGATGAAGATATCTGATCCGATCATCTTCGGCCATTGCGTTTCTGTCTACTATAAAGACGCACTTGAAAAACATGCAGATGTACTCAAAGAAGTCGGCGCCAACGTGAACAACGGCCTCGCTGACGTAATTGATAAAATAAACAAGCTCGATTCCGATAAGAAAACCGAAATCCAGGCCGATATTGAGGCCGTTTATGCCAACCGTCCGAAGCTGGCAATGGTCGATTCTCGCAGGGGTATTACCAACCTGCATGTACCGAATAATATTATTATCGATGCCTCCATGCCGAATGTGGTTCGTGACGGCGGTAAGATGTGGAATACAGACGATCAGCTTGAGGATACTGTTGCGATGATACCTGACAGATGTTATGCCACCATGTACCAGAAGATCATTGAAGATTGCCAAAAGCACGGCCAGTTCGACCCTGCGACCATGGGAAGTGTTTCAAACGTCGGACTTATGGCACAAAAAGCCGAAGAATATGGCTCACACGACAAGACATTCGAGGCATCCGCCGATGGCAATATTCGTGTTGTTGATGAAAACGGAACCGTTATTATGGATCAGCCGGTAGAAAAAGGTGATGTTTTCAGAATGTGTCAGGTCAAAGATAAACCGATACGCAACTGGGTTGAGTTGGCGGTCAGCCGCACAAAAGCAACCGGGGCTCCGGCTATCTTCTGGCTGGACAACAACAGGGCTCACGATGCACAAATTATTGCCAAAGTAAAAGCCTATCTGCCTCAGCATGATACCGCGGGCCTTGAGATTCAAATAATGCCGCCTCAGGAGGCGATGCAATTCTCATTAGACAGGATTCGAAAAGGACAGGATACGATCTCTGTTACGGGCAATGTTCTGCGTGACTACCTCACTGATCTTTTTCCAATACTTGAACTTGGAACCAGTGCAAGGATGCTGTCGATCGTTCCGTTGATGAATGGAGGCGGACTATTTGAAACCGGAGCCGGCGGGTCTGCCCCAAAACATGTTCAGCAATTCCTTAAAGAAGGACATCTGAGATGGGATTCACTTGGTGAATATTGTGCATTGGTTCCGTCGCTGGAATTAGTTGCGCAAAACAGTGATAATCAAAAGGCCGCCATTCTTGCAGAGTGCCTCAGTGAAGCGATCAGCAAGTATCTTGAAAATGGCAAATCACCCTCACGCAAAGTCAACGAGATCGACAACAGGATAAGCACTTTTTATCTGGCCATGTACTGGGCACAGGCAATGTCCGAGCAGGACAAAGATAAATCATTGCGGGATGTTTTTATAAACATTGCGAATGAGCTTGAAAAAAATGAAAATAAGATCAACAAAGAGATGCTGGATGCACAGGGAGAGCCTGTAAATATTGGCGGTTATTATTTGCCAGATCCAGAACTCATGGCCCAACAAATGCGTCCAAGCAAAACTTTTAATGATATCATTGACTCCATGTAATACTATGCTGAATAAAGAATGAGCCGGGAATTGATGAATGAAGGGGATTTCATGAAAGCTTTGAATTTAGTTTGTTTGATGTTATTTGTATTTAGCGGTTGTTCCATGACGGGGCGATCGGACGTTCCGACGAGTGATATGGCCGGGATCGCGACTGATTTCCTTAATCCGCCGCCGGAGACTCGGCCGGGGTGTTACTGGTACTGGATAAACGATAATATCAGCAAGGCCGGTATCACAAAGGACCTTGAAGCGATGGCACGGGTTGGTATCGGCAGGGCATATATCGGGCATATATTTAACCACAATAGTGACAAAGATACGCCTGTCGGCGATGTGCAGTTTATGACCGACCAATGGTGGCAGGCGGTTCAATGGGCAGTTAAGGAAGGGGATCGATGCGGTGTCGAGATAGGGTTCTTCAATTCGCCGGGATGGTCGCAATCGGGCGGGCCGTGGATGAAGGCTTCTCAGTCAATGCGGTATCTTGCCCATAGCGAGACGGTGATCACCGGCGGGGGGGCGGTCGATCAGATAATACCTGCTCCTGAGGTTACAACGTTTCCTACTGCCGGCGGTTCGAGGCCAACGGCGACGGGGCCGAAATTTACCGAAAAGAATTTTCAGGATGTTCGGCTTATCGCTTTTAGACAGCCGGATACTGAAGGCAAAGACATCGACATGAAGAAGGTGACCGTTACCTCTCAAAAAAATATCAAAGCCGTCAAAAAGCTTTTCGACGGTTCAGAAGAAACCTTTACAACTTTTGCAGGCAAAAAAGATTTGATCGTCGATTTGATGCTGCCGGAAATGTCCGGGGCAAAGAGCGGTGTCCAGAGTGTCAGTATCAAACCTCTGGATCATGGATACACACTCAGATGCAGGGTGGAAAGTTCCAGTGACGGCAAAACATATCGACAGATCGCTGATTATTCAGAGCAGAGAGGACACCAGGGAGCCAAGAATAAAGATATTATTGCTATTCCACTTAAGGAAACTAAAGCCAGGCACATCCGGCTGACATTTAATGTGAGCAAAACCGTAAAGTTTACCGAAATGTCGGTTAGCCGCACTGCTGTACTCGGCGGATATGTTCGCAAACAGCTCGGTGAAACCAGTCCTTCGGTTAGGCCTGCCTGGGACGCGTATGTATGGGGCGGGCAGAACGATCCCGCTGCCGGTTCTGCTGTGGTGTCGGGCGATGTTGTTGATCTAACCGGCAAGATGGATGTCGGTGGTCGTCTTAGATGGGATGCACCGGCAGGTAACTGGGTGGTGCTTCGGATGGGGATGATCCCGATGGGTACGCAGTGCGCTCCCAGCAGCCCGGAAAGTCGAGGCCTTGAAGTTGACAAGATGAGCAAAGAACACGTTCGCAGTCTGTTCGATGGTATGGTAGGCGAGTTTCTGCGAAGGACACCGGCCAGAGATAGAAAGGCGTTTAAGTATGTTATCGCTGATAGCTATGAAACCGGTCCGCAGAACTGGACAGATGGCTTTGTTGAAAAATTCCAGGCCAGGTTCGGCTATTGGCCCGAGCGGTTTATGCCGGTTCTGACCGGACGTGTTGTTGACAGCCCGGAAGTTTCGACGCGTTTTCTGTGGGATATGCGGCGGTTGATCGTCGAGAGTATCGCCTATGATTATGTCGGCGGTTTGCGTGATGTTTGCAATGAGAACGATCTTACGCTGTGGCTGGAGAACTATGGACACTGGGGTTTCCCATCGGAATTTTCGCTGTACGGAAGCCAGTCAAACCAGATAGGCGGTGAATTCTGGACCGGTGGTATGGTGGGAACTTCCGAATGCAGGGCAGCTTCGAGTTGCGCACATACCTATGGCAAAAAAAGTGTCTATGCCGAGGCCTTTACTTCGCAACAAAACTTCCAACACAGTCCCGGCTCGCTCAAAAAATGGTGCGATTGGGTATATGGGGCGGGCGTCAACCATCTGATCCTGCATGTTTATATTCATCAGCCGGATGAGAGGAAACCGGGAATTATTCAGTGGTTCGGAACATCGTTTAATCGGCATAACACCTGGTTCGAACAGTCCAAGGCATTTATCGATTATATTCGCCGCAGTTCGGTGCTGCTAAAGGCGGGTCTGCCGGCAATAGATGTTGCATATTATATCGGCGAGAATGCGCCGGCGATGACCGGGCCGCGCGATCCCGAATTGCCGGACGGATACGACTACGATTTTATCAACTCCGATGCCCTGATCAATCGTACGACTGTTAAAGACGGCAAGATCGTCGTAAAGGACGGGGCGAGCTATGCGGTGCTGGTACTGCCAAAGCAAAAGGTGATGCGGCCAGAGGTGTCCGAGGCGATCAGACGGCTTGTAAGAGATGGTGCAACGATCATCGGCCCGAAACCTGAGGTAAGTCCTTCATTGGAAAACTACCCGGCCTGTGATGAAACTGTCGCTAAAATCGCAGATGAAGTATGGGGAGGCGTTGACGGTGATACTGTCAAGTCGCGTAAATACGGCAAAGGATATGTCTGCGACGGTGTTAGCCTCGAAGATATCCTAACTAAAAATGATATAGAGCAGGATGTCAAAGTCATAAGTGACGGCAAACTTCTCTGTGCCGCTGCCGGTGCCGGCAAGATCGGCATAGGCGACAAAGGCGGAATTGTATTCCATCACAGAACAGGTGAAGAAACCGATGTGTATTTCCTGGCAAACACATCAAGTAAGCCGGTTGACTTTACAGCGTCACTCCGCATCGCAGGGCGCAAGCCTTCACTGTGGGATGCCGGCGGCGGCAAAATTTCCGAAGCGGCTGCCTTTACTCAGAAGGACGGGCGAACTCTTATCCCGCTGCACCTGGAAGCATCGGAAAGTATCTTTGTTGTTTTCGATGGCAAGATAAGCAGCAGTGCCAAAGGTGCAGCAAAATCAAATGAGCTGGATTACACAACTTTAGCAACGCTGGATGATAAATGGACTGTGCGTTTCGATGGACAAAATGCACCTGAGAAGATCACTTTTGATGAACTTTCTGATTGGTCGAAAAATGCCAACGACGCTATCAAACATTACTCAGGTTCTGCCGTTTACGAAAAGAGCTTTACACTAGCCAAACCGGCATCGTCCAAACCGATAATTCTTGAACTCGGCCAAGTCGGTGTCATCGCAACTGTTTTTGTCAATGGCAAAGAGGC
>SDBT01000342.1_pt1 | contig 71873 bp, 123 predicted proteins | sample 2277101 | NCBI WGS metagenome assembly SDBT01 (sample SAMN10404973, study PRJNA504765) | marine sediment metagenome | isolation source: marine sediment core GS10_PC15, 103 cmbsf | place: Arctic Ocean: Southern Knipovich Ridge | collected 2010
CTAATTCAATCATCAGTTCTTAAACTATCAGGAATAAAAAACCAAACAAGAAATCTCTTCACACATTTACACAAAACTCATACTCCAAACAGTCTTAATAAATCCCATAATCAATCCTCTGTCCACGAACCCTACGTTCTTCTATTACTTCATTATGTATTTCCAAGTCTTCTCCCTCTAGTTCATCTGGGTAGTAACCAGAAAATGCCTCAATACAATCTAACATCATTCTCACGCCTTCTTTCTTACCAAGACGAGTAAGAACAATAAATTTAGGATTATCTTCATCAGGACATACAAACCCAATTTCAGCTAAATTACGAAGTGCTCTCTTAGTAATATCAATATCTACTTCATAATTAAGTGTCCCATTATGATTATTCTGCCAATGTAATTCATCAATATCAGATTCAAGAGGAGTACATCCCACCATGACACTGAACACACTAGCTTCCATTTCTTCTAGATTATCCCATTCAATACCCAAATTCATACTCCAACAGGAAGTTCAGGATCATCAATTTTCTGATACCAACTCACACCATTCTCACCTTCATAAAAGAAGACACCACCACGAACCCAAATTATTCTTCTTGTCCTTGTTCTAACACCATTCAATATATGAAGAGTTGGTTTATCTTCATGGTATAGATAACCATAGTACCAACACCATCCAGGTTTAGTTGGTAATTTCTGTGTCCATTCATTAGCCACTATGCACCTTATCAACAATAAATACCAATTTCACAAGCTCATCTTCATTCACATCGTATACATGCATTGCTGGAGTAATATTGATAAGCCAATGCTTTGAATCAAACACATTAGCCATATTCAACTCACATCCATGTGCTGCCTGTAACAGAACACACCCAGGCTTCATTTCTTCAAGATCAAATGCTATTTTCATACCTGAGCTTCACACCAAGCTATAGCCCAAGCAACTCCCACTATCATCATCCAAGGCCATGGATTACTCTTCATCACTATCCTGCTTATCATTATCCTGTTCAAAGATATGGAATCTCCAACTACCATCTCCAGACTCATGGTATGCGTTAGCTCCAACTTCCATGTGATAAAGAGCCTCAGCAAGAAGATTACTTTTTTCCAATAAATCCATGCCAGAGTTACCAACAAGATGAAAGTTTATTATCCCTTCCATCTCCACTATATCAACACGCTTCTTATCATCATCCCAACTCTTCCTCATTATCTTGATCGTAAGCTGTCTCATGATATACCCATTACCTCTTCAAGTTCCTTACGTAGAGCTGTTGCAACTTCATCTATCCCTACCCAACGGCGCTGTGCATGGAAAAAATACACAGTATCATCAGGAGCATTATCCCTATTGGCTCTATCCATCATAGCCTGGGAATACACATCTCCAGCACTCCGCATCCTCGTGTTCAACCATGCTCGCAAGTATGGATGTGAACCTCCTATCCCGTATCTATTCAATAAACTACTTGTCATTACCTTCCTCCAGCCTGCCATTTATTTGTCCATACCATGAATGCCTTACCCATCTGCATTTCAACCTCATGCCTTGTAATAAGACCTTTGATAAACTGTTCTTCTATGTAATCCATTGTAGCTTTGTAATCATCAAACATTGTATGCATCCACCATTCCATCAGGTAATACTACGTACACTAGCTTTTTCTTCATTCTCGCGTACCTTATTGTCGCCCATGTACCTGAACGCAATACCTCATTGTCTTCCCCTGGTGTAGCAATCAGCACATCGCTATCGTCAACAATGTCGTGGTTGCGTTGTATGTAAGGTTTCGGTGGATGAGTTATCCCTGTACCCTTCTTGAATGCTCTCTTAGCATCAGATCGTGGTGGATGTATAACGATTGCACATTCGTGACCACTACGACGAGGACGAGTATACCATTCTATTATCTCATGAAATACAGCATCAGACCCAATGCAATCACCGTGGTGAACACTCGTTGGTCTTTGTTGTAAGATTAAGACATGGACACTATGTTCCTGTAATTCAGTCATTCCACGCTGCGTGCCTGTAAAACCAATCTGCATTAGAGGTACACTCCAAATCTCTTCAATTTAGCAATACACACTTTACAAGTTACATCCTTTGTGAAAGTTACCAAATTCTTTTCACTTCTTTCACAAAAGGCGTACAAAGGTGAACGGTCGTACATCTTGTAATGAGTAATTTGAACCATTAGGCTTTCCAATTCCTTACATTTGTTCTACCCGTCCCAAGGGCTACCTACATTGTAACAGGCAACCGTCACAGTGAATACAACTACTTTGTCCGACGAACACAAAAACCTCGGCACGAATTCAAACATCTTACCCAAATTCATACTCCATAGACTATTTCCTCTGCTTCGATTCTATTTCTGCCAATACCACACCTTGTGATGATTGAATCATAAGGTGTAAATATTCAGCATAATCACATAATTCACTATATTCGGCAACACCTTTATTTGGTTGACTAAGACTCTGTATCATGGCAACTCCACCAGGATGATCTGTACCTACATTAAATATCTCACCATCATATCTTCCACTTCTTACTAACACATTATCCATTTAAACCTCATCTTCCCATCGTATCATATCCTTAGCCATCTTTGGATACTCTATTTCAAAGGCATTCCATACTTGATAATCATATGGATACCCATCATATATACGACCAAATATACGTGGATGTTCAAGGGCTAATGTCCCCAATAACATGAATAATCTACCAACATCTTTAACAGTACGAGGCATACGTTTATACATCTTAATCTAGTGGACTCCTCATCAAGATATGTGTACCTTCACTATCTGATAATACTTCAACAATTTCATGTTCTGTTGGAAAACGTTGTCCATTATGTAGCATCCAGATATTGGCAGGTTTATGTCGCATATTTATATCACTCTCCATAGCCAGGTTTATCGCATCCCGTAAAAGTTCTGTCTTCATTTCCTCATCTCAAATATATCATCTTTCTTCTTATCTATTACTTCCTTAGCTGGTTCACCTACACGATTCCTACGTGCCCTCTCCTGTTCTACTGATACTTTGGTCCATCTAGAAAATGACCATCCTCCAGGATATTCAAGGCTACTTGAGTGTTCATGATTCGGATCACCTGGTCCTACTCTATGAGTATGTTGAACAGGCTTGTTCTTATAATTCAAATGCCAGTGTGGTCTCATACTATCTGTCTCCACACAGGTTGGCTATTCGGTGGTGGAACAAATGCTCCATGAGCATGCATCACATACACTGTTTTCCCTGTTCTTGAACATAACCGTTTAGCTTCTCCAACAGTAGTTTCCAAAGACTGAAACATCATTTTAGGAGGAGTAGGACTACCTAGAATAAAATTGAACCATAAATCTTTCACTGATGGATCTAACTCTTCCTCTTCCGCCCACCTAGGAATATCTTTAATCTTTGCATCATCACTCTTTGTACCATCAAGATATTCAACAATGTATCCATACTCCACAAGATTATGAGACATATAGTCATTACACCATCTCACAGCAGCATCTAATGTCGCCACCCATGCTGGTGAATATACCTTATGTGGACCAATATCCCAATCCTCATATTCCGGGTAATCACCAGTATACTCATATATCACCCATATTGAACCAGGATCTATATTTTCACTAACATGCTCAGGATTCTTTTGTTCACGGATCACCAAATGGTTGTCTGCACTCATCGCTCTTCCTCCTCCACAAATACTGTTCCACAACCTGTACAAGCCATAAGTTCAACTGTCTTCCTTGGCTCATTTCCCATTTGTTCATGAGCCCATGCCTCACGTTCATTCATGCGATACAATGGTGTCCGATTCAAATGAATACAAAGATGTGCAGCATCAGGATACCGTTTACGTGTCATTCTATTATCCCTAAATGTACACTAACTAAATATCCAATCATAGCAATCGTTGCTGATGCTCTAAATAACCAAAGTTCAAACTTTGTTAAATCATTCATGAAACTTGTCCTTTCTCCATCTCTGTATTTGGAATCACTCCAATCCATTCATCTATTCCATGTGGAAGATATGCTCGTTGCAAAAGTGTAGATAATCCCTTTAGTGGTCTATCATACCAGAGTACCATATAGTTCTCCTCATAGAAGACATTAGGAAAATCCATCACACCAAACCCGCTCCAAGCACTATACACTTCTACTACGATACCATGATAATGTTCCTCATCTTGACCAGACATAACGTAGTGCCGTTGAACATAGTCTCCAACCTTAAACTTTGTACGCCTTAGAACATGTCCATACTGTGACCTTACTCTATCGTTAATCAGGTTGCTTTTGTACTTCATATTCTTCCCATTCTATTTGTTCATCTGATTTTGCATCATCAGGTTGTTATCTTTCTATTAGCCATAGTTGCATATGGGTGTCCCTGTTTCAATCCGACTACTCTGCCTATCTCAATCATAATCTTCCTGTGTTATAAATCCAACTATGTGATACATTACCTCTCCCTTGCCTTCTGTAAGAAAATCAACATCAACACCACATACCCACGCATTCCATAATACATAGCTAGACTGAGATATAGAGCCCGACTATGTGGATTCTGCATCAGTATTCTCCAATAACGCCCATACTTGCTTCATCTCACCATCAGCTATTATCTTATTGAACGCTAGTCCCTGTGAGCCAGTCATCATACGATCAAAATGGTTTGGCTTCAAACCATCTATTGATATAATACTCAATTGAAGAGTAAACCCCTTAGAACCAGCACCTAAAGAAGGACTATGCCATATGCTAAGATTATTACCTATGATAGTCACAACCTTATGTCTATACATACGGTATCTAAATGATACTGGCTGTAGAATACCACCGCGTAGCTCCTGCCATTTTATCAATGCTGCACGCATCTTTTGTGTGTAAGTATCTGGTCTGCTTCTACCAGCGAGAATATCCTTTAGGCCAGTCTTGCTAAGTTTCTTACTCCACTCTTGGTAGCTTTTCCATTTTTCTTCATATTCCTGCAAATGTGAGGTGGGAGAAGGTTCGCCAGTCCTTCCTTGTTCATAATTTATAGGTTCAATACGCTCATCCTGATGATAGCGAGAGTCCGCAGTCTCAAGATCTACTATTTTTCGTAGTAGCACCATATTCTTGTCAATCGTAACCAACAGTTTATGGCGGCGGAACGGCATTTTATCCCACCTCACATTGGTAGGAACTTTAGGCATCGTCACTAAACTCTGTATTTTTGATGTAACGTACCCATGTGTCTGATGGCTCATGTATTGGTTCTGGTTTACACAACTCACCTCTATTTAGATACTTCATCATATTGAGTGATGCTAGTACAATTTCCCGCCTGTTTTTACCTTGGAAGATTATGTCCATCACTCAGCCCCCTTTTACCTACCTACAGCGTACCATGCGTGCGTCAAACTGAATACTATTACTTTGTCCGAAGAATACAAAAAACCCGTCAACAAATTAATCGGCCGAACTTTCATCATCATGTCGTGGGAAGAAATGAAATTGATCACTCAAAGTAAAACCAGCCAAATTCATTAATCCATTACCAAAAAGGTATACAGCTCCCATCATTATGATTACTTCCATAAATCCATCCACATACAAAGTTACGAGGAATCCTGCCACTCCCATCCAAGTCTTTATAGCAGCAATTCTCTTTGACTTTTTATATTCCTTATCTATTTCTTCTATTACTTTAACTTCAGGTTCAAACATCACTCCTCCCTAACACTCACAAATTCCCAATCTAATGCATCCTCAGATGCATCATACAATAAACCATCCAACGCCTTCTTAGTACGAGTATCCATCACCAGTTGTTCTATGTTAGGCCCATGCCCTTGTTCTGATAACTCTTTCAATTTCTGGAAGGCATACACAGTGTCATCGTCTTCCATATCCGTAGGCAACAGTATTTCTATTGTTACAGCTTTCACGATAAATCATCCTCCTCAACTTTCAAATCATTATGTCCACTTACTCTCATAACTGGTACACATTCCCAGATAGTAAACGAAATGCCTTCTCCACCAATCACTTCTCTATTATCTATACGCCTAATCCTATCAGCAGCACTATAAATTGCTGATAATTTTTCAGTAACCATGTCAAGATCCTCATCTTCATCGTCTGAAGTAACTATATACCGTGGTTCTTGTGGCATAACTCAATAACCCTTTCTTGACTAAAAACTCGGTAATTACAGACTCGTCTACAATGCTTGAATTTACCTTAGCCTACCGTAGCAGGCTTCGGTGGTAGACCCAACATAGTCAATATTTTTTGATTAGTAATATCACCAATGGTTGACCATTCTCCAGTCCCTCCACCTTCACCATATTTCTCAAAGGTAGCATCCAATGGTGCTCCATCATCAGCAGCCTTTTGTTGTTGTCGTTTAATGAATCCACTATTAGATGCCATCATCTTCCCCCACCTAAGAATCCACACATACTCTCCTGGCTTATACATATTATCCTCTTTTCAATAACCAATCCATTTGCTCTTGAGTCAAACTAATCATTTCAGAATCTCCACTATCATAATGGAAAATAAGATCAATAGCAGCTATTACATCCTCACCTTCATCACTCACATTCATAATCTGATTCAGGATAATACCATCAAAAGAATCACCCCAATCACTAAGTGGATTATCTACTCCCGTGTCTAGCCACTCACCACTACTACTAGTTTTTACTTGATTCAAAGGAACAGTAGTATTCTCTCTTTGTGTCATAGTTCCTATCCTAAATAGATTTGTTGTAACGTCTTTTGTATTTCTGTAATGTACGCAGTTCTAGTCCAAATATTCTCAAGATGAAGATGTGCTCTGTGTCCATCAGCAAATGTACTCAGAGTCATCTTTACAACATTCTGTGCTTGATTCTTACGCATGAGTAAAACCCAACCAGGCTCACACCAGCCAACAAATTCATACTCCTGCATCGCAGCAATACTGTTATCTTTTTCCTGCCACATTTGGTCCAGGTGTTTTCTAGTAAGAGTCTTTACCTTTATGAAAGTAACTGCATCAACCATTCAAACCTCCAAATCGTTCAGCATATATACGTATGTCTGTCTGAGTAGCAGGTCTCCCTAGCCACTCACTCAATATGCCAATCACTACGGTGCGGTTTTCTTCTCGCTCTTCTTTAGCGGCGAGGTTATTCTCCATATTGCTACCCGAGGTATGAGAACGCTTTGCGTGCCTAGCAGGACGGTAGTATGTTGGTGATGGACTACCACTATCAGGTAACACTGTTCTATCCATTTGACACCCCTTATACAGTATACCTACATGGTAACAGGGTGCCGTCAAACTGAATACTGCTATTTTGTCACTTGATTTTTCAACCAATTCAAAAGAGTACGTGTACGAAACTTTGTTATAGTAGACTTTTGATGTGAGGTTTGGAACATCCGTTTAACAGGTTTCATATTAGGTGTTCTTTTTACTCTATCATTCACCACCATAATATGTGAAAGGGTACTAATTGGAAGACCATACTTATCGGCACAATTATATATCTTCCACATTTCTTCTTCATCTGTATCTTCAATTATTTCATCTGGTGGTGCGCCAGCATATAGAAGTAATGCTCCAACAGCACACTGGACAGTACCACTCTTACCACCAGTTATCTGACATAAATCTCCCGTAATGTTAGGAGGATATGCTTTAAAGGCAGCTTCAATCTCCTCCATATTTACATTTGGTATCCTTAGTTTAGGAAAATCTATTCTCAGTGCCATACCTTTACATTCTATCCTTTCTTTTATTACTACATAGTTGACTTATTGTAATGTTGTTTTCTACCTCTCTCACTCATACCTCCAATCCCCCAACTCACTCCATATGACTCATCTATAAAAGTAACAGATTTACGACCAGGTTGCTGTACAAAGTCATCAGAATATATCTCATGTCCACATTGTACACATGTCAATACTCCCTCTTCATGGTCATTCAAATCTCCATCACTACATCTTGGGCAAGCCTTCAGTAACATCACTACTTACTCCAGTATGATAATTAGGAGGAAACAAGTAACTTAATCCAAGGCCATCCGCACAATCAGTACACAAACCAGCATAATCATAATGAGGACTCTTTCCACAAAAAATACATGATGTAAATGTCATTGCTCCAGGATATAAAGGATGCCCACCAGCAGGAAGAGCTTTCATCACTCTCTCAACTAATTCCTGTAACCAATATCCATACATAGGAGTCTCAGGTCTACCATCCCAAGACACCGATATTCGCCACGCCAACCGTTCGTACCTTTGGTACTCTGCAAACGATTGTAGAGTGTCCTGTCATATATCTATATATACGTAGTTGAACGCTGGCCCCATATATTCCTTTATATAGTGTTCTATATCATCACACACTATCGTTACCTTTGGGTTATCTTCTAGACCTGGAGTAAGTTCGCATATTAGCTCAATCAGCTCCTTGTCTATTTCAACCACTGTAATGTGTGATGTACTTGCACCTTCAAGCAACATATGGATATACATACCTAAGCCGAGTCCACCAACAAGAATATTACCTTTAGCTCTATTCACATGTGGTACATGAGAGTAATACTCACGTGGATCATCTGTCATCCATATACCAGTACCATGTGTTTCTGTTTCAGTCTTCCTCTTAAGAGTGGTTATACCCATATCATTTTGGAATATGTTACTATGGGTTATTACACCCTGTTCATAATCATACGATTGAAACTTACGTAACTGTGATTGTTTATTACCTAACGCACCCTTCCAAACTACTGTACTCACACTCCAGTTCTCAGATTCTCCATCATCAATTTTATCAAACATTATATTGTCAAACGGAACTAACACTTCTCACCTGCCATAAGTCTTTTTATCATACTCAAAACATTAGCTTTTCGTGTACGTGTAAAAACTGCTACCTTTGCTGGAGATGGTGCCATCGCTGCACTATTTTCTCGCAAAAACTTTATTTGATTATGATCTATACCAACCTTGTCATTTACTCCAATAACACAATCAATAAAACCTGGCTCACCCTCAGCTACCTTATTTATGCCATAAAACTCATCAAGTCCATACCTATCCCAAATTACATCAACAGAACCATTCATATCTATAAGCTCTTTCTTTGGCACTCCACCAAATAGAGCAAGTGCTCCAATAGCACACTGAACTGTCCCTCTCCTAGCTTTTGGAACTATAGCACAGAACGTCCCATTTGCACTAGGAGGATATTTCTTGAATGCTTCTTCTATCCTATCAAATTTTATCGCGCTTTGTGTAACCATTTCTTATTTCACCTTTTCCCCATTCAATACACGTTTCAAATTTTTCAGTGCTGGTAGAGTCATATTGACGATAATAAGGCTTACTCCATTAGTTGCTTCATCATCTCCTTCTTCCGTACGAGTTTGTATTATGGAAGCCTTATCCTTACCTAAATCAAGTGTAATTCTATCAGTATACCCACCAGGAATATCACCTTCCCAAATAACAAGCTGTGACATATATCACCTACCCCTCTTTACTCTACTTCTCATTCTACGTGCCTGACCAACAACCTTACGCGAATTGTCAGCTTCTCCATCATTATCATCATCTGTCACAGTTATAGTATCACTAGTAAATAACCAAGCTATACCTCCAGCTCCACCAATCAATATTGCAATAGTTCCAATTATCCATGTATATTTATCAGGTAGAATAAGTAGTAAGATCACACCAACTATGACATATCGCATTATCCTCCGATAAAAAATCCCCCATCGTGGGGGGATTAGTAGGTGGTGGAGGGACCTTAGACCTAGGCGTCGTCACTTGTTCAATCTTCTATTAGAGAACCAAGAGGTACGCAACAAACAACCATGACTAACTTAGCAACACGGAAGGGTTGTTCTCTAACAGCCTCTGCCTTCAGTACCAAGCTATCCCTCCACCACCCTGCCTACACCCTAATTATACCACAGCACTTTCGACAAGACCTACGCTATTTACTCGCTTAAATTCGTCATATTTATCCCAAAAATACCGTCGAGTTTTATTTGCCACATTTTCATTTTCATTCATCAATTTCATAACTTTAGGAAATTCTTCATCACTCATAGGTTTACCTCTAAGTCTGTACATAAAGAGTAACATCCCTAATCTATTACCTTTATGAATAAACCCTCTAGCACGATGACCTACAAGAATATCCGCACTAGTTATAGACCTACCTCTATACTGGAAGTGGCGTACACGTTTACCGAGACGTATGTCGTAGTCTCTACCATAATAATGAATAGGGCTTTCGGGTAACACTTGGGTTAGCCTATGAAGTTGGCTCAAGGACTTGTCCTCAAACCTCCACAATATGTAAGCCATCTTACCCCACTCATATGCTAAGTCAGCATTACCATCTTGTGGAGGAAGTGCATGTCCAGCTAAGTTACGGAAGTAGAATCGTATTACATCCTGCTCTGTTATACGTACTGGTTCCCATGCATACGCTTGTTCAGCCTTACTTAGTTTCATGATTGAGTTTGATTCTGTTCACGTATCCTATCTTGTTCATACATACTAGGTTTTCTTGGATAATGTGGACCCCAACGTATCGTGTATCTCTCCATCAGACTATGAGCATTAGCACGATGTTGCCCTTGATGATTCCTTGTTCTATCACATTTATGTTCTCCAACCAAATAGAACACAACATCACATTTCTTTGGACGTTTCCAAACCTTTGAGTTTTTCATAGTTCATCTTCATACATGGAAATTGTCATCTCTCTACTCAACTGTTTCCAAATCTGTGCCCTACCTCTAGGCGAGTTATACAAAGAGAGAGGGGCATGAGTTTCAATAACTGGTATTGTCCTCGGCCCCTCTCCCCTCTTGGGACGTGCTGTTCTAGTCACCTCGTCCCGTATAACAAGCATTACGTGTGTACGATTTGGATTTACTCTTGGAATAAACTTGATGCCTTGTTTCTCAGCCTTATCCTTTATAAGCTGAAGAAACTTCTTCCCTTCGGCACTAAGCTGACTCCGGTGCTTCCTCTTCGTCTTTGCCACGTTGATCACCCTCTTGTATAAGCTCATCTACATATGCAACATCTAATACTGGGATCCTACGCCTACGCCCCTGTGTCATAAGGGTAATGCTACCGACGTGGTAATCCAACATCTGTAATCCAATAATTTTATCAGCAGGATGGTTAGTCCCATCCTTCATGATTACTGCGTACCTTGCCACTTTTTCACACTCCAACGAGTTTATTTTCTACCAGAAATTTGGGGAGAGGAGGGGGGTTAGGACTTACACCTGCGCCACGGGCAATGCCAAGCGGCGAAACAGACCCCTAACCAACCCTCCCTCCCATGATCGCGCAACAAGCAGCATCCAGCATGTACATGAGGAGTCAAAGCCTGTCACTTCTATACGAGGGATTGCAGTCCCTCTAATAGCTACTTCTTATCCTTACCCTTTTTCTTGGCCTTTTTCTTGGGCTCTTCCTCAGGCTCAACTTCCTTCTTGGCCTTCTTTTTCTTATCCTTAGCCTTCTTGTCGTCAGCCTTATCCTTGGACTTTTCCTTCTTAGCAGGCTTCTTCTCAGTCTTGGCCTTTACACTGTCTGGCATGTACCCAAGCGCGTGGAAGGTGTTATCCTCCACGTCATGCTCAATGTACATACCCTTCTCACGCAACTCGTTGATGAGCTTGTAGTTGGCAACCGAAGAATAGTTGTCGTCCTCTTTCTTCTTCTTGGAGACCACAGAAGCAGCCTTCAAATGTGCTTCCATCGTGCGTGGCTTATCGTACAACGCCTCAATGAACCTGAACCGCTTGGTAGGTTCGCGAGCAGGATTATGCTTGACGAGCTTGGCCTTCTTGACCTTCGGGTTATCAACGTAATGGACGTTAGAGGTGCGACCACGAGGCTTGGCATCAGCCTTCTCTTTCTTGTCCTTACCCTTACCCTTGTCCTTGTCTTTGGACTTGGCCTTTTTCTTAGGCTCTTCCTCTACGTCGTCATCATCCTCGTCGTCTTCCTCATCCTCATCCTCATCATCATCTTCGTCATCATCGTCGTCATCATCGTCGTCATCGTCGTCATCGTCCTCGTCATCGTCCTCATCATCAGAATCATCATCATCATCGTCGTCATCATCGTCGTCATCAGAATCATCATCATCATCGTCAGAATCATCATCATCCGAATCATCCGAGTCGTCCTCTTCATCATCGTCGTCATCTTCGTCATCATCATCATCGTCATCAAGGAGGGCTTCCAACTCCTCCTCTACAGACTCATCTTTACTTGCCTTACCCTTTGCTGCCTTACCCTTACCTTTATCGTCTTTCTTAGCCATGTGTGGCTTTCCCCTTTCAAACATACAAAATTTTCTAACACGATACTTATAGCCCTACCCATTTCAAAGACTCTGCATTTATCCATCACCTCCACATACAATTATGCACCAACTATACTACAGCACATTCTACTTGACAATAGCTATTTTGTCGCGCCTGTGTGCTGCTGTAATAGGTACTTTACATGCTCCATAGTCAGTTTATCCCACTTATTAGCTGGAAAGGAATAACCGATATTAGCGTTAGGTCCCAGTCTTTCAATCCCTATGAGGATAGAACCATTCGGTATGCTATTTTTCTTGACGGTGATCCTGACTTTTTTGCTCGATGTTATTTTTCGCGCAAAACTTGTCAGTTTTTTAGATAACAGTACTCTTAGAATTTTTTTCAAAATCTCAGACCTAATGACTTACCGTAGGTACGCATTTCACGTTTCCTACATGAGATAACCCACTCTTTCAAATATTCAATCATGGTTTCAGCTTCTTTATTACTTGGTCTTCGTGATCCCATGTTTACGATTCTAATTAGATTGAATAAAAGTATTGACTTATCTTCATCTTCTAAGAGAGTAAAGATTTGAGACTCAACTCTCTTAGCTAATCTCTTTGCGGCATTAGTATTCTTTAATCCTCCCTCAGTCAATTCAAAAAGAAACATACCATACCATACTGTCTTAGCTTTATTCTTTTTACGTCTCTTCTTAATAAGAAATAAAAGACTAGATTCTGTGTGATATAGTATGAGCAAAGAGTTATCTAATTCCATTACTAACCTGCCTGGGCAAATTTCTCCACAGTATCAAACGCATCATTCAAACATTCTACCAGTCTATCTCTGTTCCAAATAATACCACCATATAAATCTATCCTCAAACTTGTACTCTCTTTTTCATTATCAAATCTATCATCAGTTATAAGTATATCAAAATTTAGGTTATCACTCGCGACAACCTCTAACGGTATATCCAATTCCTCATCGTATCTTTCAAGGTACTCTCCAGTTATCATGTGTACAAACAGAGATTCAAGTACTTCTATCTTATCCCGTTCTTCCCCTGTTTTCAATTAGACCTACTTTTACCTTATTCTTTGGGACAACTGTATTAGTTATCATACACACAAAATCATCACCACCTATCTCGCAATACCTACCTCCTTCCACTTTAGCTACAACCATAGGATGAACACGCCTATTGAAGAAAACTATGTCTGGTTCACCAAAAGCCAGTCTAAACTGTTTCACAGCTAACAGACACCTTCCCGCTACTTCAACCGGCCCCATATCTGTTAGGCTACCACCACCTAAGTCCTGCAAATTATAGACTTGGCTAAACGCCATGAATTTATAACTAAGTACACGTTCACCACGCTCCCATGTCTTTTTAGGATTAGCTACAATATAGGGTGCATTCATAATATTGACAGCTATACGTTTGTACTCATTACCAGAACGATCCCTCCACTGACTACCCATCTTATTAGCTTGCTCATAAGTGACAAACTTATTAGTATTCCTAACAGGAGACTCACCCATCCTATATCTCATAAAATACAGAGGCTTACCATCTCTCATTAGTTTCCTACCATCATTATCAAAACAAGGTAACAAGTGAATAAATATACAATGAACAAATGTACCGTAATCACCTAGAAACTTTTTCTTATCACCACATATAACACACGTACCGCGCCCGCGTGCGATTCTCCAATGGTGAGTACAGTAGTCTGGGTCGGCCTGAACATACGGCAATATTCTAACTATACATGACTGTTCAGAAACCTCAATTGTCGTACCATTTTTCCTAGCGAGCTGACTAGCCTTACCCTTACTTAGTAGTAAAGTGGACTGTTTCCCATTGACACTTACATAATACAGCTTCTTACGTTTGACCCTTATAGGTACTAACTCATCATCCAGTAACGGGTGTAGCTGAATGGTCTTGGTCAAGTGCCCCTCCTACCCTATTTGTGGTATACCCATTATAAATGCCCAAATTCAAACGCGCAAGCCCCTAGATTACACCTAATAATTCTTCCCAATTATCTGTAACTAAGGTTCCAGCGATAGCAGCATCAGCTTCATTGACAGTTGTGGGGAGAGTTATATAGTTGAAGAATGGTATGAGATAATAACTCTTTGAACGTTGATAATATATCACTACGAAAGATGTTCCACCTGATTCACCAAACTTAGATAGCTGTAATATCTGCGTTGGTTTGACTAAATTCTTATAGAACTTCTTCGCGATCGTTGATTTCAATTCTATCAAAATAGGATGACGACTCACACCTAGTATCAAAAAATCACCAGGCTGAGTCACCCATGTAGTTCTATCAAACATTGGGAAATTGTACAACCAACCTCCCATTAATCTTAATCGTTTTTCTAAGTCTTTCTCAAGCCATTTTCCTGTTACAAACTTTCTAGTCCCTTTGAGATACTTTCTCATTGCTCACTCATCCATCACTCCTCAAACACACTCCAGGGAGAGAAAACATCACCATGACTTTTTACGTTTTTGTATAATCATCTTTATTTAATGGAATATTAGTTGCTCCACTACCACCACTTCCATAATCAGGGCTAATCCATTTACCAGTAGCTACATAATCATCTTTCCACCAAGATAAGACTTTACGATGTACAACTATCAATCCAATAAGCACACTAATAGTAGAAATGATTTGTATTTCAGTGATACTATTGTTTAAGAAACCCTCTGCTATGCCACCTGATATATTGTACCAAGCTGAGATTGCAGCAGCCACCTCTATATTAGTATCATGTAACGTTTTGCTACGCCAGGCCCAATACCATATGATGAGCATCCATAGACCAGCGTACAGGCCTCCACTAAAGTCTGCTACCATCGCTGCCCACGGTTCTATTACACCATAGCTTGTATGACCCTGGATGGGTAGACCAAAGAAAAACTTATACTCTATCGTAGACTCTGTCCCTAATGCACTAGCAGCCACCGCATGTCCTGACTCATGTAAGTTTAGACCTATGAATAGGAACACGAACAAGAACACAACCGTACTGAAGAACTTCCGTCGTGGTATCATATATATCTCCATCATACCAAGTTTCAGGATGTCTTGAACGCTCAATCGCATGTTCAATTATCTTCTTAATGGGAGGTAGCACACCAATCATCCGAGTTACTACTTCCATGGTGGTTTCTCATTAAGATAAGCTATATCCACGATTTTATGTACAGGTTCTTTCACAATAATAGGTTCAAACCATCTATAAGTAACAACCTCACTATCTACACTAATAACAACCGCAACTTGTGTGTGTCTCAAATCATTTTTTTTACCCCAATGATATTTCCATATACGATTCAACCTAGGTCCTGTAGGTATACTCACATCATATGTATGAAGATCATCTAACTGACGTTGTGTCAACTGAATAGATTGTTCAGATGTTATCATATATTATTTCCATGGCAAACCTGTAGATACATCATTCTTATCTCCTCGCTCTTCCCTTCGTTGTACATTAGCTTCTAAGGCAGCATTAAACTCATTCCTATCCTCTTCTGTCAAATGCTGTGTATACATCTTGACCATAGGTGAGTTTTCTGGTGGGAAGTACACTAACAAACCGCCGCTTCTCATCATTGCCCTCCAATGTCCACCAGGTGGGTCCATATATCGTTTATATCCCTTATCAGTTGGTTCTAATACCCAATCATTATTAAGTAATTGAAGAGCACTACTAGGCTTTATCCCACCACAATAACTACAGACTAATATATCTTTCGCAAGTGGTTTTTCTTCTGCTGCAAAATGTGGAACCCATTCATCATAGTCAGGATAATTATTAGGGAATACACCTGCCTCTTCTCTGCGTTTACATAAATGTCTTTCAGGGAGCATAGTCAAGTGATTCTTCTCCTTTTTTATATATCTCATATCCATGTGTATCAGATACCTTACACTCTCTACCAGTGTAACGTAAAATTAATCCACCTTGATCTACATGGTCTCTCATTACTACAGAGAGATCACTATACTCTTTATTATTAGGTTTATACCACTCCCAATGAATATGAATATCACCAAGATCTAATAATAATATCCTACCATTTATAATTGGAGGATACCATAATGACATTGCTAAACCTTCATGACAACCACCTTCTGAACGACATTTCATAGAAGCAGGAGTCACACCATGTACCTCATCTTTATGTTTAGTCCACATCCAATTCTCACATACAATACACTGATAAGCATTTATATATCTATCATTATATGATATCATTAAATCATATCACGTATTTTATTTAATGCTTCAATATCTGTATGAGCTTCACCTTTTACATATCTTCCATCTGGATGTGTAAACAACCAAAATGTAAAATTCTCTCCACGAATATAGTAATCATTATGAGAAGCTACTGACCAACCCTTTGCACGAATATCATCTGCATTAGCTTTATCCATCATCCAGTGCCCTGACCTCCCCTGCCCATGTAATTACGTATCTGTACTTCACGGAAGCTCTGCTCTCTGGAAGCAGTAGCTATAATTTTATCTGCTGCCATTATCCAGCGCTCATACATAGCATGGTCCTGTTCACATTGAAGAAGCTTAGTGGTAAGCTCACGATGTTTTTCCCTGAGTTTAATCTTACCCATCATTGCTTCTTTAGTCTGACGATACCTAGCATTAGCACTGATACGCGACAGAGTCATAACTTCATAGTCAGATAACATTCTCTTATATAAACCAAGTTGAAATGCTGACTCGCCAAATGCTGTGTGAAAATACGTTAACTCATTGGTCCAAAAGGATTGTATGTTTCTTATTTGTTTATCATCAGCAGCAGATATATCCTTCGGCATACGGTAACGTTGTGGTATCTCAAGAACACCATACATGTCATACGTAGCATGTAAGGTATCTCTAGTTGTTTGAAACCTCATTCTCTATGCGATTCCTTTATCGTTAATCTTCTAAAATTTGGCACCCTACTCTCATGTTTATTCTTTATGTCCTCAAATAATTGAACTTCAATCCTATCTCTATTAGGGAATTTGAATAACGTCATGCGTTCACTCTCTTTACACACAGTAGAAAATCCACAACGTTTGAATTGAACATCATCTGGCTCCATAGTACATTCATGTGCTGGGAGTACCCCTTTGTCCACTGCATGGTTCATGTACTTATATCTAGCTTCTAAGTAACTTATCCACATCGGGTCTAACACGAGAAGGTGTTCTATCCTATCTTTGTATGTATCATCTAGTGCTACATCAAATTCAAACCATTCTTGTGTGTCTTTATTTTCATATATGATTGTATATAAATCTAAACCAAGTATCATCATGTAGATACAGATTTGATACAAATGGTGTACCATTGGCCTTCTGTTAGCTACTACTCCCTGGTAAGCACTACTCCTTGCTCCCTTCATCTCAAAGCCAACTCTTTTACCAGCCAACCAAGGATATGGTTTTGATAGATTTAACACTTGGTCTGGCGAACCACCAACTCTACGTAATGTTTTGTTAGATATGAATGGTTCAATACTATGACTTATTTTCATGCGATAGACCATCAAATGCCAACGAAGATGACGCCATTTACCATCGTCGAATATATTTTCAAGCTGAAGGTCTGTCTCTTTCTCTGATTGTGCTCCATTCATACTAAGTACCTGTGCTCTCATACACGCACCAGCACCAGAAGGGTGGAATACATCACTCCTACGATGAATACGTTCAGCTTTCATAATCTGAGTAGCTAATGCAATAGCCTTATCATCAAAGTTGAACAACTCATGTGTTGCCATAAACTCAGTAATAAGTGGAGTAAGTAATTTATCCTTACTTTTATTGACTTTCTTTAATGCATCTTTAACACGACTAGCCATATTTATCCAACTTTTTCTCTTTGAAGTATTCTTCTTCAGCCAAACTCATTGGTTCATCAGTAGCTATTACATGATACGTCATTCTTCCACTGTTCACAGCATCATCAATCATAATAAATCTCTGTGTTACGTGCCGCCTATAAGTATACAGCATATAATTCTTGACTACTATTAATACATTGATTAAATCAACACTCTCATTTTCATAATCAAAACGACTAGTAGTAACAACCGCCATCTTACCGTCTATTATTGTTGTTATCTGTATCATGTATCTTATCCCATTTGGCAGCACCTAGCATAGTAGAAAATTTATATTCCTTAATCTGACCCTCAATACGAGATATATCTAAAAATAATTGAGCTTCCATAGGAGTCATAAGAATCCCACGCTTCGGATCAAACCTTGCTACTGCCATTACATTTCCTCAATTCTTAAAGTTTTGTGAGTATCATTTTGTAATTCTTGTAAAAATTGTGACTCTTTAATCAAAGATTGTAGTGTCTCAAGTTTTATAACTGCAAGTTCTAATCCCTGAATCTCCACCACCATACAGGGTTCCTTCCCTCTTGGTCTGGCATGCCTCGCAATATCATCCCAATACACCTTCTTAATCGAGAAACTACCTTGATCAGTATACTTATGTTCAATTAATAAATCCTCAGTAGACATATCATACTTCTCAGCCTTAGAACCACTTGCTGCATGTTGTCTAGCACCCATACGCCTTGCAACCGACGTCTCTTTTTTATCTGCACGCCTACGTGGTGGCTTTGGTGTTAGCCAAGGGGGGTCACTGTTATTTAGAGGCATCCAAAACTCTCTTCGTTAACCCTGCAATTACCTTGGGTCGCCGTAGTATCTCTAGAATTGCTGGCTTACCATAGACCTTGGTCTTACCAATCCAATAATTAGCACCCTTCTTAATGATGAGTTTCTCTTCTAGACACACACTAAACAAATCCTCGGTAGCATCTACTTCCTTCTTAACCACATCAAAGTAGATATCACACGTGTCATCTTCTCTAGCTCCAGTTTTATCCTTAATGAGAGTAAATACCAAATGTCTCCCAATAACACGAGTGCGTGGCTGGCCTTTGGCATTAGTAAACTTCTCCTTAACAGTTTCACCACGTCTAACGTTAATACGTTGGCTAGAGTAGAAAGATATAGCTCTCCCACCAGGAGGTTGTTCAGGATTACCAAACGCAAACCTACCAATACTATCTCTCATTTGATTTATAAGTATGATAGCTGTATTTTCATTCAGTGAAGTTAGCTTACGTGTCATGGCACTAGTGAGTTTACCCGCACTCCCCATATCATCTTCACTAGCCTTCTTCTCATATTGTCTCTTAGGTAAGAGGGCAGCTATTGAGTCAACACCGATAACTCTATACTCTCCGCTCCTAAGTAACATATCCATAACATCAACTGCATCCTCACCCTGTCTTACTCTAACAATGGTAAGTTTTTCAGGATTAGTACTCACTCCATGTTTTCTAAAGAAAGCCTTAGTTACTGTACGCTCAGCATCAATATATGCAACTTTATATCCATCTCTCTGTGCTTGTGCCATCACCTTAAGTAAAATTGTAGTCTTTAATCCAGACCATGTACCAGCTAGTTCAGTCCATCTTCCCATAGCAATACCACCAGCAAGCATTCTATCCAAACTAAGTATGCCTGTAGGTATCTTCTTGATTACAAAACGTTCATCACTAGCTGGTACTACAGCCTCATATCCTAAGGCTTTGTTTACATCATCAGCTAATACAGTCACGAAATATACTCCTCTTTCCACACTAAAGCTATATCAACTTTCCCCATAGTTTTAGATAATTCTACCACAACTTTACCCTTTACTCTCCAAATATTATCAATTTTAAAATTAAATTCATAACAAGGAAATCCATCAATATACTCTCCACTTGATTGAGCTATATAATCACCATCATTTAATTTATTTTCATCAACAAGAATCTTCTTAAAATTACTATAGATAATCTCATCTACATCACTTGCCGCGCCAGGCACTATAGTCTCTAATTCATTACTCATTCAAAACCTCTACTTCTTCAGGTACGTACGACTCCCTTCCCTCTTGTTTAGTAGCTATCAATAATACTATGTTACCTCTCCTTAACCTTGGTTCATAGAAAGGCATCATCTGCGGAAATATCACCAAGCTAAAATGTTTATCATTCAGTGTAATTTCTGAAAATGCCATATCTTGATCATTCTTAGTTTTTATAGCATTCCACTTACTTACCACACCACCAATCACAACACCCTTTGCTCCTCTATCTATCTTACGTTGGTTTTTCTTATTGAATACATATTCCTCAAATACATCACGATACTCCCGTAGTGGGTCAGTCTTAAGTGCTACTCCATGATAATGTACCTCATTTTCATGAGTAACACGAACAACTTTATATCGTGCCAGTGCTCCCGCATTCAATAAATGTTTGTACGTACCAATGTTGATACCTTGTATATCTTCAAGACTCAACTTCTTACCCTTCTCTTCACGAAGAGCTACTATCCGTTGGCCCATCTTAACACCAATACCTTTAATGTTAGAAAATCCATACCGTATCTTATTTTTACCTACTATCTTAAATTCTACTTCACTCTTACGTATATCTACTGGAAGTATCACAAGGTCCATTGAACGGGCCTCTGCCACAATCTCCTTGTACTCATCAAAGGAGGCATGGTTCAACATAGATACAAACCACTCATTACGATAGTACGTCTTAAGATACGCGGTTAAGTAGGTTACTACGGCATAGCTTACAGCATGTGCCCGATTATAGAGATATCCTGCTGCATCCTCAATTAATGCCCAAAGGTGTTTACGAGTACTTTTCTTTACACCGTTATCCCTACAGGCTTTGAGGAACAGTGGCTTCATCTCTTTGAATTTGGCAGGGTTCTTGGCCTTAATAGTCTCCTTAATATCATCCAACTGTGCATTATCGTAAGCAGCAAATACACGAGCAATTTCCATGATCTGCTCTTGAAGGAGAACAACACCATAAGACCTATTGAGTATAGGAGCAAGTCGTTCGTCGATATACTCAATATCCTCAGGATGGTGTTTATTATGAGCAAACTGAGGGATAAACTTACTAACGCCCGGACGTGCAATAGAAATAATGCTAACAATATCCTCAAAGGATTCAATCTTCCCGACTTTGGCGACCGCCATTCTATTGGCGTACCCCTCCAACTGGAATATACCTTTAAGATGACCACTAGCAATAGTCGCAAACACTTTCTTGTCTTCAAGGTCAAACCCCTCAGGAAAATGAATAAACTCTTTGAACCTACCCACCATGTTTAGAGTATCACGTACTTTATCAAGTGTCTTCAATCCAAGAATGTCGAATTTTACAAACCCGAGCTTCTTCATCCCATTCATATCATACTGTGTGACTAGGTTCCCTGCCTCTTTCACATATATATGCGGTACGTGCTCACGTAATGGTTTCTTCTCATCAGTAATAATAACTCCAGAGGCATGTGTACCCATACTAAATATCAGCCCTTGGAATTTCAAACAATACTCAGCTATTTCAGGATAATCATCAAGTAACTCACCCAACTCAGGATCAAACGATTCCATCACCTCCCTAAAATCAGCTGAGCTTTTAGAGTTATCTATCTCCACACTCTCGGGTAACATCTTAGTGTACTTTAGTATGTCAGTATACTGGAAGCCTAGCACCCTCATCACACGTTGTAGTACAGCCCTCGGCTTCATTCTACCAAATGTACCCATCAGTTCTACATTATCTTTTCCATACTTATCACGTAAATATTGAATAACCTTACCACGTCCAGCTACATCAAAGTCTATATCAAAGTCTGGTATACTCGGGCGAGCAGGATTTATTGCTCGTTCAAACATAAGGTCAAACTTTATCGGATCTATGGTCCCAATGTCCATGAGCCAGTAACCCATGACAGCAGCCATTGAACCACGACCGTACCCAACAAAAATGTCGCTATCTCTAGCCCACCCAACATAATCCTCAGTAATGATGAAGTTTTCTGCAAAATTACTTGCATTGATAATATCTTCTTCATAATCAAGTTGTTTCTTATACCTAGGGTAGTCCTTCTTAGCTACGAGACCTTGCCTTACCTTACGTCTCAATGCCTTATTGGTTACGCGACTGAAATACTCAGCAGGGTCTCCCTTTATACCACTATCTGGCATATGCCAAACCGTTTGGTTTAGGTCAGGTATGTCTATGAAGACACTCTTAGTAATGCCTCTAATACTACGCCTAAACTCAGGCCATAGTTTGGGGAACAACCCACGCATTTCTTCAACACTACGTATGTGATAGCCACTACCATTAAACTTGAATCTCTTCTCATCATCAAGTGTGGTCTTGGTCTGCATAGCTAACAGAACTTCGTGATAGTGACAGTCTTCTTCTTCAGTGTAATGACTATCAGCAGTAACAACCAAAGGAACATCATATTTACGACCAAGCCTGAGTAATTCCTTATTTGCATTCAATTCATCTACTTCAAATGAATCATGCTGTGTCGCATGCTTTTGAAACTCTAGATAAAAATGTGGGAACAACGCACGATACAACCTAAGTATCTTCTCTGCTCTCTTAGGCTTACCATTATTCAAGTTCCATGGTATCTCACCATTCAAACACCCAGACAATGCAATTATGTCATCAAACTTACCACTATATTCTGACAACAAGTTCCAATCAATACGTGGCTTATAATAAAATCTATCCCCATTAGATGCTTGTGTACTAAGATCACTCAGTACATGGTAGCCTGCCTCATTCCTTGCCAACAATACAATATGGAAGTATCTCTTCTCTTTATCATGTACTGAAGCATCTGGAACAATGTAAAACTCTTCACCAATTATTGGGTTGATACCTTGTTTCTTAGCATAGCTATAAAACTCAGGCACATTACCCATATGTCCATGGTCTGTTATCGCCACACTACCATGACCTAACGATTTAGCTTTGTCTACTATATCTGTTACACGACTCAGGCCATCTAAAATACTAAACTCTGAGTGTGTATGTAGGTGAGCAAAATATGAATTATCCAACTACTGTTACCTCGGGTACATCTAATGGAACATATCCTGGTTCTAATATAGTTGGTACACTCTTACCAACCTTCTTCTCATTACCATCTAACCAAAATGGTTTCTCAAGTTCATCAGGATGAAACATATCATGACCTTTATCACAACTAATCCATACTCCAGATATTGTATGGTCTTGCTCAGAATATTCTTTATCTAATACTTTTTTAATCCTAAGTAATCCATGACAAGTACACTCGTTATGACTATTCTTACATTCATCTGAAAGTGGCCCTTTATAGAAGGCCACATCACCTTTTTTCCATGTCACTATAACACCTTTATTATAACACGCGGGCCGCGCTATTGTTTACTGTCACTATAGGTTTATCATTTCTCTCTACATTACCAACATGCATCTGTATCCAACGTGTAAATGATACATAAAGATTATGTAATCCAAGATCCTCAGCTTCCTCAGGTGCCTCTCTAATAACTAGATTAACAATATTATCTGCCTCAACCATAAGATAACGATTACCTAAATTAATCTCTCTAATCATATAAATAGCAAGTGCTATTCTATCTGCTAACTTAATAATAGCTCCATCATCTCCAGCTTTAGAAAATACCCAATAAGGAAGTAACTCATTAAATAACTCACCTAAAACTTCCTTAGCATAATCTAAAGCAACTTCATCTAAATTGACACCTTGTTTCTTTAGAGCATACTTTACTGGATGTGGTAAGTCTGAACTAATACCTTCTTCAATATCATGTAGTAATGCCTTAGAAAGTAACTCTCCACGATCTACACTCTTTGCATATCCATTCTGTTGTAATAAATCAAGAACAAACAATGCTGATATTGATACATAATAACTATGCTCAGCAACACTCCATGGTTTCATTAAAGGCCACGTAGCAAATTGAAATGTATCAGACATAGAAGACATTTTAAACAATGTCTCAAACAAAGTTTGTGTATCTTTAGCTAACATTTGCTGTATCCACACGCACCGTTATTGCACGTCGCACAGTTACCTCCCTCTACTATCATAATGCCTATCTTACATTGAGGGCATAGCCTACCATCCCATGCTTGATTCCCTAATGGAATAATATGTAAATCAACTTCTATTGAAGATATACCACCAGTAGTAATAAATTCATCCATAGTAATCTCTTCATTCTTATAACGAGTAAGTAATTTAGCTATTGCATCAGGACCACTAAGTATCCACCCCTCCTTACCCGCAACAGGATCTGTCTTAATTCCCTTCAATTTATCAATTACTTCATCCATCTTAATATTACAACGTAAAGCAAGACTAATCAATCTACCAAGAGAAGCAGCCCAAGCATACTCATCAGAACCAGAATCACCTAATTCTACAAACACCTCAAATACATCATCATTTAATATATTCACAGTCACATATGCATTAACTATATCCCCATTTACAGGCACTTTAATCTTGTGTGTACCACCTGGAACAAATTCAGGTCTCGGCATAGGTATCACGTAATGTTTTGGTTCCATAACAGCCGTGACTCCAGATATATCATCATCTACAGTATCTTTAATCATATCTAGGTACTCTGTACGGATAAGCTCAAACTCAGACTTTTCTGCACCCTCAATAGCTTGAAGTGGTTGCTCACCCTTAGTCCCATCAATGTAAATAGTGATACCCCTAGCCTTGGAGCGCCATGCCTCCTTATATGCCCATTCAACTTCTGCCTCAGTTGTACCACGAGGCATATTAATCGTCTTACTGATACTATTAGAAGTATATTCTTGGAGTGCAGCTTGATGTGCTATGTGCCACATACTATGAATCTCATTAGTAGTAGTAAAGATTTTAGCTAATCCATTCCACCAAGCAATTTCTTTTTCATCAGCATAAGCATTAGATGGCATACGATGAGTAAGATAATCTATCATTGGAAAATATTTAGCCCACTCAATTATCTCTCTTTCCACATGCTCATCAATATAGTACTTCGCAATACCTTCCTCAAGATAGTCTTTAAAAGGCTCACATGCATCAGATAGTACACGACCAATAACATGTGACTCATAAACCAAACGAAAATAAGGCTCACATCCACTACTACAACCAGCTATCCTACTCGTTGTACCTGTAGGCGCACACGTAGTCACATTACAATGTCGTGGACCCTTACCTTCCCAATTATGCTCACCTTCTCCATATACATTATTCATTATACGAACAACCATTGGATATTCAAATACTCGTGAATCATGTAACCCTGGAAACGGGCCACGTTCATCACCTAATTGAATACTTGCCCTCCATGCTTCCTCAGTAATAAACTTCATCAAGCTCTTACTAAGGTCAACAGCCTTGGTACTATCGTATGGTATGTGAAGCCTCATAAATAGGTCGTGTAACCCCATGATACCCAGACCAATACGTCTAGAGTACTTAGACATTTCACCAATAGGGTCACCTAATACCGGAACATCATCAGTCACTACAAGTTGTAATGGAGTTTTATTAGATTCAATCACATCATCAAGCAACCTAACAATAGTCCATACCGCTGTACCCAAACGTTCCCAATCAATAGTATAGTGTGGTTCCAATTTACCAATATCCCATTGATGGTCACCAACTATCTTATCAATCTCTTTTTCAGTCTTGATAAACATACCAACATTTAGATTAGATAAATTACAACTACCGTATGGTTCTAGAGCTTGCTCACCACATGGATTGGTTGATTCCAAGGGTATTGCTGGAAATGGTCTGTCAGCATTCGCACGGTCAATGAACCATAACCCAGGGTCAGCACTATTTGTTGCATATTTGATTATCGCTTCCCAAATAATCTGTGGATCTATCTCTGTAACCACTTTAGTATGAGGATCTATCTGATGGAAAGTTCTTTTCTCTTCCAACGCTGCCATAAAATCATCCGTAATAGCTACAGATACATTGAAGTTCTTCCACTTCCTATCCTTCTTCATGTCTATATCATCAGAACCCTTAGCCTTAATGAATGCAAGAATATCAGGATGGTCTACCCTCATAATACCCATCTGGGCACCACGCCGTTTACCACCTTGCGCTATCGTGCCACACATGCCATCGAAGACATTCATAAAGCTCGTCGGCCCACTAGATTCACCTTGGGTGGTACTTACCCTGGAACCAGTGCTACGTAGACTCGAAAAAGAATATCCTACACCGCCACCCCAACGTTGGATATTAGCACCGTTGTACACAGCAGCAAATATCTCCTCCATACTATCACCAACCGGGATAACAAAACACGCACTACCCATAGGATTATCAGTACCCATATTCATTATAGTAGGTGTATTAGGCTCATTTTCACCAGATGCCATTTGATCATGAAACTTTTGTGCCCATTTCTCCCTACTCTCACTAGTTTCATGTACTGCTAATGCGTTAGCCACTCTCCAAAATATTTGGTCATCTGTCTCAATTGAATTACCATCTTCATCCTTTTGTGCGTAAGACTTTTGGAGAATTATGTGACTATTCTCATTTAGCGACAACTTTGCTCTCCTCGTAAATCCATTTCCTTACTTCCTCTACTTGACCCGGAGAACCAACTATATTCATAAGCCATGTCTGAATTGTATCCATAAACATACCAATTCTACGATCATCAGAATCAAGTTTCTTTATACGCCAATGCCAATAGTTCTTCATAAGCATAGGAAAGAATGGACCATCTTCAAGACTAGCAGCATACTTAAATGCTTCACTCTCTTGTTTATCTTGTTTCCAATATCTATAAGAAACAAATACCTTCAACATCTCACGCCAGTAATAAGGCAGTTGTTTTGTATCATTAAGAAGGTTATCTAAAGCAGTACCATGTAATTGTCCCTTACGAATACCTCCCTCATACTGTGCAACCATATTAATAAAATCATCAGTATCAATCCAATTACCAGGATTAGGAAGTTCAATCTCAATCTGACCAACAAAATCCATGAGATTAAACGGCTGAACTGTCGCCGCTTCTTCCTCATGTATATCATATAAATGAAGACTATTAGCTAAATGATAATAATGACCAACAGGTACTTTTAGATAATCAGCAATAAATTGAAGAAGACTACACCATTGTATAAAGTTATAAGGTAAACCCCATGATACATCATTACTACGTATGACCTGGGATAAATCTAAGGCACCATCTCTATACAGGAACATACTAATTACATTACACGCCCTATCTTTAGTATCCTTACTAGCTCTATCAAACATTGGGTCAAACGTAGTTAGTACAGCTTGTCTGCCGGAAAGATCAGCCTCAAGTTTCTCAATAACATCATGTAGTTGGTCTACCCCAGAAAAATGTTTCCTCATACGATAACCATATGCAGCATTGAAAGTAATACCATTATCACTATAGTTTTTGATATTACTATTGTAGAAGTGTGGCCTCTCTACACTATTATCACCAGAAAGAATCCAAAGCACTTCAATCAATGCAAACGGTAGATTAATCATACGACCATACGATGTTACATAACAGTTTACAGGGTCTACAATATCAAGATAACATGGATGAAATTCTCTCGTATATCCGTTCCTACTATTTACTACTGGAGCACCACGCAGGTCTTGTACCAGCCTTGGATACACATCATTTACTGTACCAGCATCGTATGTCCTAATCATCGATCATCACCTTTTCCTTATACTTCTCCCAAGATAAATAGAGTCTAGGTGGTATTGCCATACCCTCTATCTTTGTTTTCACACCACCAGCAGTCTCAATAGATTTGATAACCTTATTTAGATTATGTGGTAAGTGTTGTGGATCATGTGATTCATTATGGTCAGTCCCAATATCATTTGTCCAAAGAAAAGCATCAGTACATTGCATGATATTTGCAAATGCTGTGTATGGGTCTTCTAAATGTGCCACTACCTCAATAGCCTGTACTGCGTGCCACTGTTTATCTACTTCCCAAAACTTATCCGGTGGTATCCACATCATCATATCTTCACGAGGAAAAATAGATTTGAATGTATCAAACAGATACTCATTGAACTGAGAACTAGCGTTTAGAAACTCAACATTTATAACCTTGATACCCATCATAGCATAGCATATACCATCAACACCAATACCGGAACCAAAATCGACGATATGCCGAGCACCAAGAGCACGAAGTACTTGAACCCTCTTGATGATACTCTGTATTCTTCCGGGATTGGTAGTATACGCTGCAAGCTCACGTACATACTCTGTATTCTCTGTATAAAACTCATCTAATGTTTTCCCGGCCTTTTGTGCTCTAACAAATGCTTTAGCAGTCTTAAGTCTTGCTTCCTCAAGTGGAATAGATTTACCTACCTCACCCCAATCATTAAGTATGTTAGGCATGTCCTGACATATGGTCTTAATTTGCAATTTCTCGTTCAGAGTCAGTGGATATACTTCCATTTACCTTCTTCCTTATTACTAACCCCTACATTATACCAATAATGGCAAGGCGTCATTAAATATATCTTGCCATTCTTTAAGACTCCTCCATTGTTCATTTAATAACCATCTAAGAACAGACTCATCTGCATGATCAATCATTTCAGTGTCTTCAGGATTACTAATAATCATTCTAGGTGCAACATACATATCAGCATCTTTAAACTGTTCATCTACAAAAACTATAGTCCCACTACGTATACTCTCTACAAATCTAGTAGTCATCATACCATGTTCTAAGAAAAACTTATCACCAGTTACAATAGAAGCCTTACCAAATTGATACAATCGTTGTAGGTATAAATTCCCATGACCTGGAACAAAACCATAATACTTCCAATGCCTAGGATATGCCTTCCAGTTCCCAAACAACCCTACATCTTTTTCTCCATATAGATGAAACATCCGCTCTGACCTATAATCAGTCTTTTGTTTACCGATATAGACTAACCTATGTTTCCGTTCCCTAAATGATATGATTTTCTTAACTCGATCAAAAGTATGCGAATAACCAAGAGGTATACGAACAGCATTATCAAAAGCAGAATAACGATGACGATTATTATCCATCGTCGCCGTAAGTAAGTCAGTATCTGCATGAGTAAGTAGTGTCCACTTTCCTTTCAATCCTACACCCTTGAATATACGCTTATAATTCATGTGATGTAGTTTACTAATCCCTTTGAAGTTACTGCCCTCCCCATCTATGATAGCCCCAAGAGGCATACCCATAGAAGCATCGCTATGGTGGTAGAACGCTACAGGCCCATCGTACTTTTTAAGAATGTCCCTAGTTCTCAGGATGGCCTCACCACCATACATTACATTGGTAGTAGAACCCTCGATAATTAGAAGGTCTATTTTAGGCACTGTGCCTGGGCGATAAGTTAGACTCTTAAACGCAGAATAATCAAATCCTTTCCCAACTCCCTGTAACACATGCAAGTGGTCACGTGCAATAACAGACATGACTATTACTTCATGTCCTAATCTTAATAGCGCATCTATTATCCCAGCACGTAACTCTGTACCGAGCATCTTGGCACTACCCTTAGCAAAGTCAAGATGAAACGATTGACTATACCGCACGTAACCTATTTTCACGCTTCATCCTCCAATAACGTTACTAATTCCTCAAGTTCTCTAAATATATCTTTTTCAGCCTTACCTACCATATATTCATCACCTTCATACACTTTTTTATATCGTTCAACTAGTTTATCAAATCTCTCTATATCTTCAGTTTTCACATGAACACTACTGGAGCCAACCCATAATAATCATTAACAACTTTTACAATCCGTTCGGCATCTTCATGTTCAACAGTAGTACCAATAATCCTACCCCCCATCGCTCTAATATTATTAGTCGTAATATCTGATGCTAATGGATAACCTATCTCTTGTTTAGCTTTCTCTCTACCATGAGCTATTCCTTGTCTACGATATTCATCACTATCCGTCATAAAATCACCTAACAATGGGAGTATCAACAACAGTATTGCAATCATCCTTCTACTCTAGTTACAACATCACCTTGCTTAAGAAAAATGTAATCTACATCCTCTTTCTTAAAATCCATACCTGCATATCTCCCATAGACAACAATATCTCCAGGCTTCATATCCATTGGAATGAGGATACCCTTAGGACTAACTCTTCCTGGGCCTACCGCTATCACACGTGCCATACGTGTAGATTCTCGTGCTGACTCTGGTATATAGATTCCACTCACTGTTTGTTCCTGAGCCGGTTCTTCAATTGCAACTACATTATCAGCAAGAACATCAAACCTAAACATTAGATAAGACCTATAGTTATCGCACGTTCCATAAACAAACCACTGTTCTCATCAGGTACAAAGAAGAAATGATTATCTCCTTGTTTGAAAGTTGCAACAGTGAGACTCTTTAAATATAACCAATCACCAGCAACAGTATTCTCTTTCTCTTCATCAGTCGCCACATATACTTTAGCTTCCTTCATTACCTACTCCTTTAAATCTCTAAGTTCTTGTCTAATCTTCATATGAATCTTACCTAAATGATTTTCACCAACTCCTGCTCTATTCCTCCCCCAATAAACATCTCCCCACCAATTCACCTCCACTAATTCTTCATCACCTGTATCCATAAGCTTATCAGCTAATTCGGGATGTGAAAAGAACTTCTGAGTTACTAAATCTTCCATCGTTTGTAACTTAATATCTTCCCAATCTATCCTTGCGGGAGATGATCTACCTCTACGCTTAGCAATACCTGGAGTAGAAGCCTTCAGTATCCACTCCTTCCAACTAGGATCTAATGTCTTAGATGCTTGATAAAGCATTTCTACCGGATAAGGATCCGTGGGATAAAAATTAGATAAGAAAAAATATTTTCCCCTAAATGGCCCAATCATTACCTACTCCTTTGGGTCAAACTTCAATCTATACCTACCTACTCCAACACTTAATTTGACATACTTCGAATATTCACAAAGACTATGCTCAATAGCCCGTAAAGTAAGCAACTTACCCTCATACAAATAAGGAAACTCAACATCTATTTCACGAAACATCATTTCTTGGTGATCACGTAACCAAGGTATAGCTTTATCTAAAGGCATTACCTCCCGATTAGGAAATATCAATTCTATCCCTTGCTTTGCGCCTGGCCCTACATTTACCCAATCATTTTCAGTAAAAGGTATCACATTTATGGCTTTATACATCCAATCACAACATATCTCATAAGCAAAGAAAGGGCCTATTGTCTCAATAGTACGTAATATATTGAACACATCTTCCATTGACTTAGCTTTAAGGATCAAGGAACATAATGTATCAAAATGTGCATACACAGAATGAAGCATACGTATATGACCATACACTTTTGTCTTACCTTTTGGTGCTGGTGGAAGGGAATGAGCGTTGGTAAATACCGGATTGCCTGTACTAGCAATCTTCATCAAATCTTTGTAATACTTCTTGGGATTCCACGTAGTATATGTAGGGATATAACCTATCTCTTCAAATGTATCTATCCTATTCAACAATCTATATGCGATAGTAGCAAAGACTTTATCTCTCCACATCAGATTATTTGTTATTACATACTCTACAAACCACAACGTACCACGGTCTAATTCACGATATACATTTGTAAATTTAAAATCCCTCAACCATTTGTCAAATGTCCATGGTGGATCTTTCTTCTCAACAAAACGTCTATGCCATATAGACTGTCGCTCATACATCCATCTATAAAACCCGTCTAAGTAATCTCTTACCCAATGTATTTCACTAGATGGCTTTATAGTTTGAAAAGCTTTACTCATCGTATAAGTGTTTTCTGTTCATCCAATATAACTTGATCACGTTTACTACTTACTTTCAACCAATCATCTTCTTCCATAAGTAATTCATTTATTTCTTTTATTTCAATCTTAATAAACTTAGGCCATAATCTTGATATTCTAGGAAAATGAGGTGAAGGTTTAAATGAATAACTACATAATAATTCTATCACTGCAATTTTAGCTTGTTCATCATTTTCAACACCAACTAGTACCCGTTCACCATTACTCCACTCAATAGTATGGTCTCCAATTCCACTTGGGGAATCTTCATCCATTTCATATGGCGTAGAATAATGTAATATCCAATTCTTCATTGTTAATCCTTGGTGCCGAGAGCCGGAGTCGAACCGGCACACCCTTTCGGGCAACTCATTTTAAGTGAGGCGCGTCTGCCATTCCGCCACCTCGGCATCATTAATGCAACATAACTCTTGCTGCTAGCTTTACTAACTCTCTCCTCTTATCTCTCATATACACATTAGTTACTCCTCTTGCTGCTGGATGTACCATAGAGACATACGGGTAACTAAACTCTTCGCAAAAACCCTCAGCCTTCTTTGCCTCTTTCCCACACAATAAAACTATGTCAGGTGAAGAATGCAATATGAGAGACCTAACATGCTCTGCATCATAAGGGAAAAAATCTTTAGCTTCAGTCCCGATCATAGGGCTAGCATTTCCCATAACTACATCTATTGCATTTGGTACTATCAACTTTAATCTCTTTTGTGTGAAATTCCTAAAATTGATATTCCTCCAAACACGAGCATTTATTGACATAAGTGGCTCACCCTGCATCAAAGAACCAGGTCTATCCATATAAGCATTTTGCAATAAGACCAAAATTTTCATTACTAAGAAAGAGTTTCAGGAGGTTGCCAATAACCACCATTCAATTCAAGTTCTTCTACATTACCTTGAATCTCTAATGGTACAAGCTGTGTTAATGCATCACGATACATAAGGGTCATGAGTGCGCGGGCAAGTAAGTCCCACACCACATTACCAAACCCCTCATCAATACTTAGTATCTCAGTATCCCCATTCTGTTCATATGTAATAGCTCGTTTCAGCTTATCCAACATATCCGCCATGTTGATGAAGCTACCAAGCTGCTGCCAACTACCACCGTACTCAATATTCTTTTGTTCCAACCGTTGTAACGCTGCCAGCATACCCGGACTTTCAATAAACTTACGTAATGCTGGAAGAGTGTTTATCACCCGCAACTGTACATCAACAGGAATATCTGCCATGCCTACCCATCCCATCCTTCTAGGACTAAGTCCCTTACCCACTCACCCTTAGTAAAACGATACCAAAAATTAGTAGATGTATCAAACCATATAGAATCTTCCTTAGGTTGTGTAGGTTTATTTACTTCTCTTAAATCCATAAATGTATTAAGATGACTTACTGTATGTCCAAGTTGTCTAGCTCTTTTAGTTACATTATCCATTAGCCCACCCTTATCGTATCCTTAACCACCGGCAACATGTCACGAGGCCTCCATGAGTCCCTGTCGTTACCTTCCCGCTGTAGGTAATTACCCTCGTAGGTATGACCTTGCCCAGACACCTCAAAAAAGGCAATCTGTGCCACCTTCGTACCCTTCTGTAGTGCAATAATACGGTTAGTATTATTCCTAATTTCAAGAGTCCACTTATTGACAAAACCAACATCACCAAATCCGGCACCTGGACACACCTCAATCCCTAACCTTGCAATCGTACTCTTCGTCTTAAGCAAGGTTGAATAATTTCTATGTGCGCCAATCACTTCAATTGTTGCTGCCAATACCATAGACCCTGGCTGTATCATGACCATACGTTCCCCAATATGATCAAATGTAAAAGGGCCATTCCAGATAGGTCGAGCCATCTCCACTCCCCGAGGAGATACTACATATATACTACCATTATTTGCAGGGTCAGAATCCATTTGGTAAAAATGCTCATCAATAGCTACATCATAACTATTAGGTTGTAGAGAAGACTCAGCGAAGGGTTCAATCGTAATATCCCCCCTCGCTATTGCCTCCTTGATGCCAGTAGCACCAAGAATCCCCATGTTAGCTCCTTAGAATTTGGTAGCAAGAACCACAAGACGATGCATGGTTAGTCAATGCACCACCGGCCTGCATCAATCTAATAATAAAGGATGGATGATCTTGAACTGCACGATAGTGACTACCAACATAAGTCATGTGGTTGAAAATATCATACATGGTTGTCGCACCTTCTTTGATAACACGACCACTCACAAATTCACGTACACCCTGCGGCACCTGTAGATTACCATAAATAGACTCAAGCATTTCATCAATATGGTCTGGATCAATAGTAATATCTGAGAGAGCCTTAATCTTCTTGAAGAATCCACGGCTCACCTTACGTGCAGACCTGATACTTGCATCTAGCCATTCAGGATCATCCTTGTACGGTGCAGTCCATACATCATCAACACTAACAGCTCCATTCAAACAAATGCCACGTACGAGATAACCAGAAACAGCAGGTCTCCGAATCCCATAAGGTGAATTACTCACACGAACACCATACTTGAAAATATCACCAGGTACAATCTGCATGGGATTCTCAACATCACCTTGTGTAAACGCATGAAAATTGAATACTCCCTTAGGAGTTTCATACACTTGGTCAAATGCAACATCATCAACACGTTTATCAATAGTTTCAATAATTCTTTCATTTGGAATAGTCATAAGATTAGGATCAGTAATTGCAAGTACATTCCTACCACGAGTATAAACCCTGAGAGCTAGGTTTCGTTTCTTAGCCATATACGCAACGTTATGTACAAGTAAGTCTGGGTACGATTGTAAAGCCTTACTCAAACCTTTAGGTAAGCCTGCGCTAACAATGAGGCTTTGCTTTGCCAACTCACTCATCTTGTGAGTCTTACCCTTATGGGTCAAAACCATCTCACCATCCTGCTCTAACTTAGTATCCTTACTACCAAGATCAATGACAAAACTACGACTAGGATCAGCGATAGTTGTCATTTGAAGAACCTGGTCTTTAGTCATCAACTCTTTTGCCATTATTTAGCTGCTCCCGTAATAACACTGGTCTGAGTCCCACACTTGGGACACTTACCACGAGCCATCTTCTTTCCACCCATTACAATCATGCCATACTTACCCTTTTTAGTCTGCCTTACCTTATCTTCTCCCTTCGCATTCTTCTCACCAGTCTTCTCTAACGTACCTTTCTCAAACTCATGCTCACGCTTTGTCTTACACACGACGCAATAAATATCACGCTTTGCCATTACTTCTTTCCCTTCTTTTTCTTTACCTTACCCTTTGACTTTTTAGGGAGTACTTCCTCAGGCTCATCTTCGTCATCATCTTCATCGTCATCATCTTCATCGTCTTCATCGTCATCATCTTCGTCATCATCTTCGTCATCATCGTCATCATCGTCATCATCAGAATCATCATCATCGTCGTCGTCGTCTTCGTCCTCATCATCATCATCATCATCGTCCTCATCATCATCGTCGTCAAGCTCATCATCATACTCTTCGTCCTCATCATCATCATCTTCATTATCTCCATAATACTTGTTTAGCTGTTGTTCAAGGTCTTCCATTGGATCAAGTAATTCAGCATCCTTAAGAAGAAGCCTTACACTCTTTTTCAAACCTTCAGTTGGTTTTTCATCTTCACGATCAAAGTGATATTTAGTGTCCCTATTCTCACCCTCACGTGTCATAGTATACTTACGATCTTTCAAAGTCTTACGACGGTCAGCCTTACTAAGTAGGTCGCTAATAACTTCCCCTGTTGCAAACAATAGCTTGACTTTCTTAGACTTGTAATCAAACACATTGATTGCTGCACGACCAGACTTATTCTCACCCTTCTGGCACAACAAACACTTGTCTGGCCCAATACAAGGTACAGACTGGAAGTTATTGCCACCTGAGTTTAGGTTATGCTGTTCAAAGCGCAACCACTCTTTTGGATCTTGCAAGAATGCTAGAGTAATGGTGTCCCCATCTTTTAGCCTAACATATCTGTCACTACCTGAACGCATTGAAGCCTTAATCTCGTCATTACTACCACCTACCCTAGTAACAATCTTGGCTCCCTTAGGTATCTTACTAACCGCCTTCTTTCCACTCCTTCCTTTAGTCTTATCCTTGAACTTTTTACTAACTGTATCTTTCGTCTTCTTCTTTTCCTTCTTTTTTTCCTTAGCCAAGCCTGCCCTCCTAACAAATTTTTGGGGACCCAACCATTATACTACGCACTACAAATACAGACAAACCCTATATTTTAGGTACAAAACGCCTAAACCGTACTATGTCACCTTGATCATCTAACTCTCCAGGGTCATGACCTCTGTACTTAACAATATCAACATTCATATATTGCCAAAGACGTTCTGCAATATTAGGAGTAGCTTCCTTACCATATGTATCATTATCTAACATGATATGTGCTGTTGAAAAACTAGTAGATAACCTGATAATCTGCTTCCATGTTATAGACTTTCCAAGCAATGCTATCGCATTGGGAATACCAATCTCATACAGATTAACACAATCTAATGGCCCCTCTACAACATACACATCATCATAAATACCAATTACTGAATCAGAGCCAAACAATACATCAGATTTATCCCATGTCCCCTTACCCTTTGGCCTGAGCTTTAAATACTTTGGCCTTCTATCATCATCTATGGCCCTACCTATAACAGCCACCACCATATTGTTTTGTATCACTGGAATAGTGGCACGTTCCCTACGTGAGTCATACATCAACCTGTAATGTTTTATGGTTCTCTTACTAAACCCACGGGTTCTCCAGTAGAATCTACCATCCTCATATCGTTTAAGTGATAAACTCCTACTACCCTGATTAAGTGCCTTATCAATTATATCTAAGTCTTCAATCACATCTTCTATATCGCCAAGCGGGTTTGCTAATAGCCTACTAGCATCTATTGTAGACATGTCTAGAGAGCTTATAAGCAAGTCCGTTACCTTGCCGCTAACGTTACACACCCAACAATGGTAGACACCCTTCTTTATATTAGCTTGAAAGTTCTTTTTTGTGTCACCACAATACTTACAATCCATAACTATTTCATCACCCTGGTCCTCTACATTATCAAAGCCCAGGGTATTGAACATATGTATGGATTGTTTCTTATTCATCTTCTGGTGGTAAGAGACTACCAGCACACTCCGACCAAAACGGATGTTCAGCACCAGAATGATTAGGTTGTCTATCTTGTATCCATCCATGTGACATTACAACTTTAGCACCTGGTTTTATATTTACTTCCTGTCCACAAGCTCTACATATACCAAATTCAACATACATAACTAATCATCCTCATCATCGTCATCAATAATCGCCTTACGTTCCACCAACTTACCCCTGTCTAAGTCTATATCAAAGTAAATACGCCAACCATCTCTACCATGACGGTTCTTAACACACGACAATAACAGAGTTTCATTCTTCATTTTCTTAAGTGTAAACACTCGATCACTATCTGCACCAATACTGTCACTTACAGAAATATGTTGCAACCCTGGTACACCCTCAGCACCTGCTCTGTTAATCTGCGATGCAAGCACAAATGGTAACTCATACGTGCGTGCCATCTCCTTACACTCATTAGAAGCAGCAGAAGCCTCCATCCAGTTATCTACCTTACCACTTTTACCAACTGCTAAACCAAAGTAATCAAAGAACACAATATCTGGATTATGTTGTTCTATCTTGTAACGTGTCATGCTAATGGAGAATTTACCACGTATATCTGGCACAATAAACGAACCGTTAATCTTATCCCTAAAATACCTAAGTAGTACCTCAAGTTTCTTCTCATCAGTCCTACCTTGTTCAAGGTCTGTATTAGGTAGTAAGAGTTTAGAACGAATCTTATTTTGTTGAGACATATATGAGAGAAGAGTCCACAACCTAAATGCAATTTGTTCTTTAGACATTTCTAAACTGACAAACAATACACGCTTGTCATTCAATAATGCACTCGCAGCCATACGTAGCAAAAACCATGTTTTCAAGTTACCCATACGTGCGGCAACAGTAATCATGTCAGTTTTCTGCATACCACCCATTAGTGAATCCATGGCTGGTACGTTATACGGGATACCAGTAAGGTCTCCGCGTTTCAAACGTCTACGTCTCTCTTTGAATTGTCTAAAAATTATGTCAGACTGACCAATAATATCAATGTCTTTAGCAGAACCATACTTCAATCCTAATGCCCTAAGTTTACCCTCAGTTTCAGTAGCTAAATCTGCAACATCAATATCATCATCCCTAACTTTTAGGGATACACCCTTAATCACCTTTACCAATTCACTCCTAATCCTATTAGAACGACATTGATTTACAAGAAATGGTATATCTGCTTCATCTACTTTCAATATCTTAAAATCAGGAAACTTAGATTTGAATGTCGCTATACTTGGTATACCGTTTTTCTCTAGAAACAACATCTCTGCTCTATTTCTCACTAATACATCGCTTGTTAATCCTTCATCTAATAGTCTAGTCATATTTCTATGTATCAAAAGTGCAGAAATTAGTAATCGTTCTGGATGGGCCATAAGTCTCTTTTTCCCCTATTCAAAATTCTCTAACAAACAAGGGTATATTATACCCTATTGCTGGTGACAGGGTGACGATTGTTTTTATACCTACCAAAAGATAAACGTGATTTGTTTTTCTTTATCGTCACTAAGTCTTCTTCACTCCACAAATAGATATACATCTCCCCTTCGCCAGTAGTTACCTTTAGAGGTTCAGGAACAATACCATGTTTTTGATAATAGAGAATAGTATTACCACTCACTTCAAATTTGTCTCGTAAGTAACGACGTGTGTACCAATTCACACCGTCTATTATTACGACACCCTTATTACGTCTTGCTTGAGAGAGTATATTATTCATCGTCATCAAGTTTCTCTGTTACATCATAATATCTAAGATATGCTTTCCTTGGTTTACTATTACTGACACGACCCAACTGTTTCAATGTAAACTTACCTCCTTTCATATATTTATCTATTGCTTTATCATCAATACTAGTTACAATCTTTTGAGAAAATACTTCCTTAAATTCAGTCTTAGAAAGTTTCTTTCTCATCAATTCTTCAAGTTTATCCCAATCCCATTCAATAGTTTCACCTGCTATAAGGATTGCATACTTCGTCTTAAGAAATACTTTATCATCTTTAGTACCTTGCATATCAGCGATAAGTATAGCTTGCAATTCTTCCTTTAAACCCTGCAATCTTTTTATTTCTTCGTCCCATTCTAGCAATTGACGAACGGCCTTTTTGCGCTTCAAATGTCCTACCTCCTCCATCTACAGTTAGTTCTAAGCTGGCATACAACCGGAGCCTATCATTAGCGTGCCTATTGAACATAGGTATAAATGAGTCTTTAAAATCATATACTACGGCATCCTCTTTACCAGCAAACGGTCTTTGTATCCTACCTATCCTTTGTTCAATCCTACCAAATGCTTTAGTAGATGTAGTTAGATATACTCTGTCTAAAATAGGTATGTCTAACCCTTCATCAGCTAACTGTGTTGCGAAAATTGTATGTATCTCACCAGCACGCAATCTATCAATAATATCTTGGCGTTCAGCAGATTTTACTCTACCAATAAATAACGCACATCTATCATCTTGTAACCTATATTGTTCATACATAACTTCAAGGTGTTCTACCCTGCTACTAAGTACCAAATTATAGTGTTCTTGATTAGCAAGTACCGTACTTACAACAAGTCTCTGACGGTCTGTGTTCTGTACTAATGTACCTACAGCTTTTACGTAGTTTTTTGACGATCTAGGATTTATGTAGTTAGTTTCAACTATACGCACACTAGGCTTTACTATGTACCCAAGCTGTTCAAGACGAGAGAATGTTATCTTATACCTGGGGAACCCACAGACAGAAAACAACAACCCTTCCAATCTATCACTACGAAAGACTGTGGCGGTTGCACCGTACCTATGTTTTGCAGGGAACTGATTTATTAGTTCAGTAAAAGTATTAGCAGGAGTATGGTGTGCCTCATCTACCATGAGACAACCCCACATCTTTAGGAACTTCTTAGTAAGCACACGTTGTGATAATGTTTGCACCATTGCAATAGTGATAGGCTTTATATCAACTTTATCACCTTGGATAATACCACATTCAACACCAAGTAATTCCTCTACGTTTTGTTTCCATTGATTAAGTAAATCAGTAGTGTGTACAAAGACTAATACGCTCTGTCTAAGCCTACGAGCAGTCTCAATAAGAATACGAGTTTTACCACTACCACAAGGAAGGACAATAATACCATCCTCATGAACGAGTAGTTTCTTTATTGCCTTCTTTTGATAACCACGCAAACTAATTGGGTCACAGTTATCAAAATAATCAGTTTCTTTCTCTATTACCTTATTTACCAGCGTAACGGGTACACGTAGATTTTTCAAATACTTGAGTAGTGTAGATAGATAAGATCTATCCATATGTAAGACATTACCATGAGTTACGTAACCCGTAACATACCTAGGAGTATACTTCATCGCCATCTGGTTACCAGTACGCTGGAAGTACAGCCAGTCGGGGTTTTCAAACGACAAGTCGTGTTCTATCCTGTGTATGAGCTTCCTAGGTAGGTTTGCTTTCTTTACTCGTATTTTATTAGATACTATTACTTTCATAGGTGTAGTATACCATACATATAAAAACTGAACAAACCCAAACAAAATGCCCCCTGTGTAGGGGGCATAGGGTACATATAATTGAGTTATCTGTTAGGTGCTGTTCTGTGTGATTGCATATTACTCTTCAATGAACGAAACACATCAGAAAGCTCTTTACCTAATTGCTCAGCTGTTACAGCCATCGCTTCATAATCATCATTATTAATAACACCATCAATCAATTCCCCATGTACAAGGCGTGCATTCCTCATCAATGTCTCATATACATCCACTCCCTCTGGAGCTACACGTTTAATCTGGTCAAACAAATGAACCAATTTCGCTAAGTCACCAATCTTCCCTAAAATTGTAAAAAACGCTATCATGTCTACTCCTCTTTCTCGTGATTAGTCTCCTTTGAACGCCTACCAAACCAAAATCCACCCGCAGCAGCAGCAAGACTTAATGTTAAGTTGAGTACAGCAAATAATTCAGAAGCAGGAGGATTCTGTAATCTATCTACTACTACTGTCGCTATCCAAAAGAACCCACCAAATGCTAAGAGTGCTAATACACTAGATGGAGATAATAATGCCTCTACAATATCAATAAGTCTGTGATACCAAATAGCCCTGCTATGATCATCATTCATGGTGCAAACCTCCAAAGCGATTCAATTACATCTCTTATCTGACTTATCACTAAAGCTACACCAATAACAATACCAATTATCTTAGCTCGTTTACTCTCAGCAGCAACACGGACTCTACTTTTTACCTGCCCATTACTGCCACCACCAGGTGAACTTGTAACATCTTTTAACTCTTTAAGAGTTGTCTTAATATCTTCATACTGGCTAGCAGTGGGTATAGTTGCCAATGTATCTTCAATAATCCTTAAACGTGCATCATGTCTCTCATGTTTATCCTCGTTAGATTTACCTCGTTCCTCTAACTTTGTTTTTATCTCACCAACTAAAACATTAAGGGCTATCCATTGTTGGTCAGTAATAGCCATCTATTTTCTCTCAAGCCTAGCAAGTTCATTCAATTCTACAAGAGTTAAATCTTTAGCTTGTAAATCATCCCTTAATTGAAGGATACGAGATTGATCATTCTTATTATCTATTTCATCTTGAGTTACAACTCTTTTTATAAAATCAAATCCATCATGAATATCTCCAACACCTACAGCATCACTACGAGTTGGAGCATCTTCTAAACGATGACCTGGTGGAACAATCCAATCTGTTGAAACCCCTTGATCATCTACATCTATATCTATGATATTGATAATGATATTATCAGATTCTCTTACTACAGCTTTTCTCTCAATAGCCATTACCAACTCCATACTCTTATTTCACCACGTCCGCCATCTCCACCGGCTCCACCAGTGCTTGTACCAGAACCACCGGCTCCACCACCACCACCGGGATCCCCACCATCTCCACCGGCTCCACCAGTACCGCTATCTTGAGAACCTCCACCACCACCACCGGCTCCTGATCCAATAGTGCTAGAAGCTCCTGCTACACCAGCACCACCATCTACCGCACCACCGGCTCCACCACCACCAACATCATAACTATTATGATTACCACCGCTTCCACCAGCTTTTTCAGCATTGTCAGTTATTAAACCACCTCCACTTCCACCACCACCAGCTCCATGAATTGAACTACCACCAGAACCAGAAGGACCAGTTTGACCAGTCCTACCAGCACCTCCACCCCATTCAGCATTAGCAGCAGAGAGTGTTCCACCTTGTCCACCAATTATATCTCCACTAATAACTGGACTGGTTGCTCTTGGATCTCCACCAATATCAGCACTAGCATTTCCAAAAGCACCACCACCGGCTCCTTGAACTCCACTACCACCACCAAGACCACCGCCTCCAACCTGTAGAAATGTGCCAAAAGTAGTTAATCCACCAGCACCACCATCAGATCCTGATGCACTAACTCCACCCGCTCCACCAGTACCCCCAACATCAATAGTAATAGTCTCAGTAACACCTAATTCAGATGCTCTAAATAGTCTTTGATTTCTACCTCCTCCACCACCACCAGCACCAGAAGTACGATTAGTACCAGCAGCATCACCTTCTGCACCACCGCCCCCACCACCGGCTCCAATCATATCAACCCAAACGAATACTGCACCAAGAGGTTTAGTCCAAGTTCCCCCACCAGTAAACGTTTGAAGATCTGGAACCATGCCAGATAGTTTCACCCAAACTGATCCGTTATACCCTTGAAGTATTCCAGTATCAGTCTCAAAATAAATCATGCCGGAACCCTTAAGATCCGCGGCAGTTGGTTTGTTTGCAGCCACTCCCTGCTGAAGTAAGGCAGAGTTCATTAAAGCTTCGGTAAATTCCTTCTTACCAGAGGTTGCGGCATCCCAAAAACCAACAGCAGGATTAGCCATTACAAGCCTCTCTCAATTTTCATAAGTTCGTTAATCTCTTCAAGAGTAAGGTCTCTTGTTTCCCAAATATCTTTTATCTCATTTTTCCTAGAACGAGGTAGTTTCGCTGGTGCTGTAAAGCTAGAACCATCCCATGTAAACCCGACACCTACACCATCACTAATGAGATGTAATGTATGGTTCTCAGGTAATACCCAACTAACAAGTTCTCCCTCTACGATATCAACTGATATGATATTAATGACTATATTATCTTGATTAACAAGTGCTCTTTTTACAAACATATTACCAACTCCAAACCCTTACTTCACCACGACCGCCAGCACCGCCAGCACCGCCAGTAGTACTCCCACCCCCACCACTTCCTGCTCCACCACCGGGATCTCCACCATCCCCACCTACTCCACCTATACCTGAATCATTACCACCACCACCGCCTCCTCCTCCAGCTCCCTGTCCTTCTACTCCAGCAACACCGTTTGTCCCAGCACCACCTCCAGCACCTCCACCAGCAGCACCACCACCACCAACTCCTCCATAATCCGGTACTATACTCCCGGCAGAACCACCAGCATTACCACCGCCACCTCCGCTTCCTCCAGCACCACCATATATAGAACCACCACCAGTTAATCCAGTAATTGATCCTCTACCATCGCCACCACCACCACCACCCCATTCACCGAAGCCTCTGCCTTCAGTACCACCACCACCCATGTTATTTGATTCAGTTCCAGCAGGTTTAGGTTCACCAGCAACATCATTAGGAGCACCACTACTAAAGGAACCACCACCTCCAGATCCATTTACACTACCAGTAGTACCACCTGTACCGCCTCCACCTCCGCCAGCCCTTAAATGTGAACCAAAGGATGTTAATCCAGCATTATTTCCATCACTACCATTAGCAGATGTACCTCCAGCACCACCACTTCCTCCAGCATCAACAGTAACAGATTCAGTAGCATCTAAGTCTGTTTCTTTATACATCATATGTGTATGAGCACCACCACCACCAGCAGCACCACTACCATGAGTTCCTGCATCACCACGACCGCCGCCTCCACCACCACCGGCTCCTATAATATCAACAAATACTAATAAAACTCCCTCAGGTTTAGTCCAAGTGCCACCACCTGTAAATACCTGAACATCTGGTTGTGTCGCGACCACTTCCCATACTGCACCAGTATATCGTTTCAATAATCCTGTATCAGTTTCATAATACAACATACCCTCACCCTTAAGGTCAGTGGCAGTTGGCTTATTTGCAGCAGTCCCACTCTGCGGTAAGGCAGAGTTCATTAGTGCTTCAGTAAATTCTTTTAGGCCAGAGGTAGCTGCGTCCCAAAATCCAGTTGAGGGATTTGCCATATCTTACTTCCTATAACTGGAACGAACTTCCAAGAATTGCATCAGGATCTCCAAGCTCACAGGGAGGTGAGTCATCTAAAGCACAGTGGTAAAAGAATACATCACCTGCTAAATGTGCAGGTACAGTATTACGGATCTTCAATTCAGCTAGTGTATCTACATCCAGGTCTTCTAATAACACAGTAATTGTCACAAAATAATCAGCATAAGTTTCATCAATAACTACATCTGCTAATGGTGTATCAAATAATATAGCAAGTGTTTGTCTCAATTGAAGTGGATTATTTGTTTCACTGTGCTCAAGTAAAACCCGGAATCTTTCTTTAGTTAGTTTATGTTTATCATCTTTATCAGGTGTGATACCAATAAGGTCTGCCCATTTTGGAATATAATGGTTTGCTAAAACAGCCTTAGACTGTGCAAATAATGTTTCAAATCCCCAACCCTCATCATTAGTAAGAATAGGACCTATTGTAGATGTATGATAAGGAGCAAGTAAAATCCTAAATGCTTGCATCTCAACTGTAACTGTTATCATAAAATCTTTTACAAATTGAGATTGATCATACCACTTAGGCATTTTATCAACAAAACGCCTATATTCAGTAGGACTATCAAAAGTCTGAAGTGCGTCTACAGGTGCTTCTGACATTAGTCTAACACCGCCAGATAATCAGATGCAGTTGCACCACTCAATTTCTCTATATCAATGGTAACTACCTCTGCTGCTGCTAAAGCAATTGGAGTTATCCTCTTCTCAGCTTTCTCTGGTGAGGTAAGTGCAGAAACATCTTTAATAGTCATGTGATCTTTCACCACATTATCTACCTGTAAGGTAATATCTGCTCCCTCTAGTCCAGAAGCATCCTCTTTAGTATATACACTCCATCCACGTATAAAATCACCAGCTGAAGCAGTATATGATAATAACTCAGTTTCAGTTACTGGAGTAACACTGGTATATATTCCGACCTTAAGCGTCATATCAACTCCTTACGTAGTAATCGTCAAAGAATCAGCTACTGTTTTTTCATTCGCAGCAACAACTACATCTACACCACCAGCCTCAACCGTATATGCAGTAACAGTAAGTACTCCAGTAGTATCTTGTATTGCTCCTGCTAATTCAAAGAAAATCACATCTCCACCAATAGCTAAAGCCTTGAGAAATGCAGTAATAGTAACTTCTACTGCCGTAATAACCTCTGCTGTTACCGCACCAGTCTCTATGACGATCGTTGCAGACACGTCTATATTCTTTAATGTGGCACTAGCTACAGTTACAGTTGCCCCAATAGGTGCCTTACCTGCTCCCGTAGATGCTGGAGCAGGGTCAATATGGTCTTGTACTAAAGTAATCAATGCTCCTGGAGCAACAGCATCATTAGGATCTAATATCAAAACCCTTACTGTACCGTTACCACTAAAGAGTGGATCAACTCCTACTTTACCTACTCCTGCTATCTCTTTAGCCCACAAAACATAATCAGATTTGTTACCACCTTGCGATGGTTCTCGTACGTGTCGAATAATACGACTCTTGAAAGTACCATCACCTTCTTCATTATCTCCACCTGATGCAGCAGCAGCATTAGTAACTAACGTTAATCCTGTTTGAGAACTGATAAGTGTGTCAATAGCTGCTGCCAATACATTACCTGCCGCACCTTCTTCATCAGCAGTAGCAGCACCAGATTCTTCAAATAATCCCCCACCCACAGAAACTAATGGACCAATATCTGCATCTGTTACAAATACTATTGGAGAACCACCTGGTAATGCGGTAGTACCTACTCTAAACCCGGCACTTACAGTCAACGCAGATGTACCTGTAAACTTTATAGTGACTGTTGATTTAGTTGATATTGCCCTAGTTAATCCATGCTCTAATGCAATAAGGTCTAAGAAGTTACCAGTTGCATCTCCAAGGAATGAATTATTCAATACCTCAAACATGGCTACAAATGTAGATTCAAATTCAGCTGCAAGAGGAGCAAGCATATCCCACATAGTAGAACCCTCGCGGGTATCATACTTAGCAGGCATACGCTGTGTAAGTCTTGCCATCAATGTGTCAAACGTTTCTCTAGCAAAATCTGGTAACGGTGTAGCAGGAACTACGGCAAATGCTGAAGATAACGTAAACTCTGAGCCATCATTCAATCTTATTCTAATGTCAAATATTCCACGGCTTATGATACCAGGAATTATAGCTTCTACTTCTGTTGAAGATTTGAATACAACTTGTAATGCTTCTGTCGGTTCTAATGTTTCAACAAATATTTGAAATGGATTAGTAAAGTCAATACCCTTGATTGTAACAGTAGAATTCTGTCCAACTTTTTGAGTACTAGGGGAAACCGATGTGATTGTCAGTGCCATTAGACCACCAATAAATCTGTGCTAAAACTAAACTCTCTATCAATAACAGTTACAACTTTGAAAGAAACTGTCAAGGTATCACTATTTTCTTGTACAACTTTTATTTCAATTACATCTCTAATTCTATCATCAGGTAATAACGCTTCACGAATAAGTTCAGAAATGATTGCTCTAAATCCCCTACGAGATACCGTATGTATTTGAAAGTCTTCTATATCTGAACCAAATCTTTTCGTATATATAGGGTGCCTAAATCTCGCTGTGGATAAAGCCTTAGTAATCCATTGTATTAGATTATCAATACCTGAGATTAAAATAGGATTCCCGGTACTATCTAATTTGAAATCATTAGTCAACCAATCAAATTGAATTGAAGTCCCAAAATCAACAGTAGCAGGACGTCTTATTTGAGTAGTACGTAGATTTAAATCACTAGGAAAAGCCATTTCTTACCTTCGCTCTATATGGGGATCTCTATATAGCGCCATGAGTTTTTACAATTCAAGCGAACCAGTTTTACCAGTTCGTATCAGTATACCACTATATGCAACCGTCGCAGCACCCTCGTCATTTGTTATATCAATATCATACGTACCATCACCATTATCAGTTACCACAACTGTAGAAGCCCTGGTGTGACCTATTTCTTCAATTTTTTCACTGACGTTACTGGAACTATCCCTAAGAATCCAAACATGAGTTATACCTTCCAGAGTATTTGCATCTTTAGATATGATTTCCCAATAATGATACTGTAAGGTCCCTATCAGTTTATCAGCTACTATCTTTGTGGTTGCAGCCGCAGCAATTGAATCATCAAATACTTGTGGAAAAATATCTCCACTATCATCTATTACTTGGTTCTGGTCAATAGCAGCTATCACTATATATCTTACACGGTGTTTATCTGTGAGTAATAATACGAATTGACCTTTTACAAGTTTCTTAGTTACATATAGTAAGAGAATACCATCATTCTCTTTAAGTGTCAGGCCACCAGAATTTCGTTCTGTACCTTGTAACTCTATCTCAATTGGATCAACATTTAAGACTGTTCCAAATTTTACAGGTGTAATTAATTGTTCAACGATTTCTCTAATCCGTATATCAAACTGCAAGACCATATCTTCAATAGCGCCCATTAGTTTATACTCTGGTCATCAGTTACATTTTGTGTAGAAGGAAGGCCAGCTATAGAAGCAAATTCAAGGCCAGAAGAATCACCTTGGTCAAACAAAGCCTGAACAGTAGCATGAGGAATATCTTGTATCTTTGATACTTGTAATTGTTGTGATGCGGTAGCACCATCAATAGTTAAATCAACTAGATTAACAAAATATTGAGATGCTACTGCTAAATGTGGAGAACCTACATATATGATATCAAATGGATTTATACCAAAAAATCCTATAGTCGTAATAGTTATATCTTCAATAGGTTTTGGCCTGAAGGCAGCATCTAATGCTAACACTGCATCTTCTTCAGTCATAGAACCAATGTTTACGTCTTTTTCCCAAATTCCGTACAAACCTATACTCTCAGAATCTTCTCTAGTAGCTAAATCATTTTTTGTACCAGCGATAGAAGAGATTTCTCCAGCAATATTATCAAGTTGACTTTGTGTAGAAACAGACTTCGCTTTATTAGCAAATCTATCACTAAAAATTGAAACCTTTCCGGTAGCATTAATCATGTTACCATTGGGGTCATTACTTTCTAACACCCACCCCTTAGATTTCGTTGAAATAGTCTCAATCACTACTCCATCTGGTTCCATACGCATTCTAAAGGTTGTGTTAGTAGCATTCATATGGATTGTTAATGCTATCAGCCAAGCCTGATACAAACTTGTATTCTCAAGCAACCGTGCTGACATCTTAGTATCTAATGTCCCATTTATTAATTTGATTGGAATTCCAAATTCAAGAGATGTTCTAAAGATAAACTGAGTTGGAGTCTCATTAGATAATATCTGTATATCATGTTTCTCAGAAATTAGATATGTCATAAAATCACGACAAACTAATTCATGCTGATCTCTCTGATTCATTACAGAAATAACTTCCCCAACAACATATTTACCTACAGTCCTAAATATAGGTTGATCTTCATCTGGGTCATAAACTAAGGCATCTAGGTATATCAAATCACCTGGTTTAAAAAAGTGATTTCTATTATTATATCTAACAGTGACGACTAAGCTCTTGTATGGTTCCAAAGCATGTTGTCGTATATTTATCTTTTCAACAATACTTGGATCACCATCAACACCAGTCCCCTTAATAATGACCTGTTCTAATTCTTGACGACGAACATACAATAAACGTATGTCCTCAATATTGTTTATACCTTGAACAATCATTTACTATCTCTCAATAAATAAATCTTGGTCATTGCCACGACCAGTAAAATAACGCTTATGATTAAATCTAGCTAACTGAATATTAGCATTCAAATCCCAAACAAAATCAGAATTACCACTTTTCTCTTTAATTAATTGACTTAATTTTTCTCTAGTACCAAAACTTAATTGATTATCTCTACTTGATTTTAATAATTGTCCCCATCCATATATTACTACATCGGGATTACTTGAATCAATTGCATTCTTTAAACTAAGGTATATCCTACCCTCATTAAATGATTGATTATTATTATTCATGAACTCTTGACCTGATTGCTGTATAGCTCTCGGTATCTCTTCACCAGTACCATTCGGTGTTACATCACCTATATCTATTACTTCGTCTACATCTATATCTGAGCGTTCATCTTCTGCTAAAGGTGAAGCACCACTACCAGGCAACGCTTCTACAGCATCTAGGCTTATCGGACGAACTATTGGTTTCCTTGTTTCCTGTAACACAATATCATATTCAATACCTGTCCCAAATCCACCTCTATATCTAAAGGTGAAATTAGCAATAGCAACTTTCCATTGATGTCTAACAGGAGCAGTATCTAACTCTTCATTGAAATCAGCCCAAATGAAAAAATCTAATGGCTCTCTAACTCTATTCAAAGCTCTTATAAAATTGATAAAATCTTGTGGGCTTTTCCCACTACCAATACCGTAATTTTCTCCAACATTGTATATATCATCGGTAGATGGATAGATGGAAGTAAACTCAATTCTTTCTAATCTATCACCACCAACATTAGACATTTGCCTAGCACCTACTAATTCAGTAAGCTGTATACTCCTTGACATATTTGTCTGAATTTGTTCTGGGTTCACAGGGAGAAACATAACTCTCCTCTGTTTACGTATAGTCCCCGTAAGTCCCATTACAAAATTATTGTCAGCGTTAAAAGCCATGATAACCTACCTAACTAAAGATCTTTCTGTTGAGAAAGATTGAGGTGAAACACTAATATCTCGTAATCTACGGGAGATTGTATCAGCAAGTTGTTCACCACTATCACTAGTATTATTCTCAATTTCTATTACTATACTTTCAATAAATGTTTGAACAACAGTACCAGCTAAACCAGGACCCCCACCAATTCCTGGAGATGGTGAAATAGATAATATTCGTTGTCTCTCATTCTCTCTGTTTCTATTACCAAATAAACTCAGTAATGCTGGTATAGCAAATGATGCAGCTAATACTGCTGCTCCTACACCAGGTCCTAATCCAAATCCCGCAAATCTAGCAGCACCAATTAATCCTCTACCAATTCCTCCACCTAAACCACGAGCACCCGCACTTGCTCCACCTAACACCGCTCTACCCGCAAAAGCAGCAGTACCTCTAACTCCGGCTGACCTAAACATCTGTCCTCGTGTGGCACCAGTAAATGTTCCACCAGCGTTCATTTGTCTAACAGATAATACTGACTGTGCTGGAACTTGACCTGGTCTGCCGCTTAAGAACCCACCTAATCTACCAGCTGCCCCACCAAATAAAGACCTACCTATAAGTCCAAATGTAAGTGCATCAAATAAAGCTTGAGTAGCACCACCACCGGGCAAAGCCCCAGAGACACCACCAACAAGGGCACCTGCTCCAGCTGAGAATATACGACCCCTCCCTAATGCTCTAGCACCTAAGAAACCAGCAATACCCCTACCTGTAAATGAACTTAAGAATCCTGAGGCATCTCCAGCAACACCACCTTTACCGCCACCAATAAGATTTTGAATAAATCCTTTGGCAAAAGAACTAGCAGCCTCTCCACCTGCCTTGAGATATATATTAGCATTATCTCTTCCAAGGAGTGCAGCTACAACCTCAGCCATAGTCTGACCAAACATTGATGCTACTGATGCAATCTTATCACGACCACCAGTATTGAACCAATTTTCAAATTGATCTGTAAAACTATTCAGGAAGATTCTTACCTTCTGTGGTAGGTTAGCATTCTGGAATGTCCTATTATCCAATATGCGAGAAATGAACTTCCCAAACAAGTTCAATCCTTTTGTAATACTTGGGATTATTTCAAATGCAAATGACTTTCTTATCTCATTAGCTGCTGCTCCAGCTACACCACGAGCAAAGTCCATAGTTACATTCATTTGCTCAAAAGCTGCTTGAGTAGCACCAGCAGCTAGACCCATCTTTTCTAAAGTCTCAGTGAATAATGCACCATTTCTAGTCAAACCAACAAATACTGCACGTGATGCACGGATATTAGGGAACAATGATCTAAGTATCTCAGCTGATTTTTGTAGCCTAAATTCAGATTCACCGAGTAATGCTACAGATTCTGGATTAACAGAAACGAATTTACTGATAATCTCACCCTCAGGTGCTAATTTGAATAACTCCTTAAATGTATCACCAAGTCCATTAGCCGCTGCATCAGCTAAAGTAAAGTTTACTCCAAGTGATTTTAGAGCATCCCTAGTCTGTTTCTGTTCCCTACCTGTACCAATTAATGCTGTGGTGAAGTTACGGAATCCTGTAAGGGCCTGTGCTGGTCCCAATGCTTGGCTAAAGGTTCCAACCATAGCCATCGCTTCTCTAAGTTGTTCGAATGCCTTAGAAGCGTCTCCTTGACCAAGCATATCAACTAATGGAAGTAACTCACCAATTCCTTGTGATAAGTCTCCAACCCGTAAGTCAGATACTTTCTGCACTTGGAATAGCAAGTCACTTAATTCATCAGCTGCACCTGGCTGGAAACCAAGCAATGAAATCATACGTCCAAGAGCATCTGATACATCATTTACTGAAGCACCACTAGCTAACGCAGCAATTCTCGCTTGCTTAGTAATATCAAATACTGCTTGTGCTTCAGCACCTAATCCTCTAAACTCAGCTCGTATTGGTTCAGATAAATCAATACCAACTAATTGCTGAGCAGCATCAAACATGGCCTGTAGTGTCTCAACACCACCACCAAGTTCGACATTCATACGACCAGCAGCCATAGAGAACTTATCCAAGTTCTTATCTGATAAACCAAGAATAGTATTAACAAGTCTAAGTTCTTTTTCCCACTCAGCAGTTAGAGTAACTGCTTCTCCTATACCCGCAGCTACACGAGAAGGGAAATTGATAATAGCCAAAGCAATACCAAATTGGAACATTAACTTAAGTAAGTTTCCAAATGATATACCAACTCTGCGATTGACTTCAGCTGTTCTCATAGCCGCAGCATTATGAACATTCATACTTGCACTAGCAGTACGAGTAGCAGCACTAAAGGCACGAACACGAGCAGTTGCTTGATCAGTCCGTTGATTAAACGAATTGAATGCTCTTCTCGTGATATCAAACGCAGTTATAGCAATACTAAGTCCAGGCATTTATCTTTTTCCTGGGGGAACCTTAATCTTTACCGGGGGTCCAGTTTTCGCAACTTCTGTTTTAATCTCTTGGGTATATTCAGCCCACATCAAAGCTAATTCAGATGTTGGAAGTTTATGTAGTTCACTTGGGAAACGTTTATATCTTGCAGATAATTTTGCGACCACAAATGTTTCTAAATCAAAATTCTTGTGGTCTATATTTATAAATTTTCAGAAACTTCTTCAAGTTGATTAAACGTATCAGCAAATCCACTTGCTTCATTTACCTTACCAGAGACAAGTACAATTTCACCAGGTAATAAAATCTTTCTAATTAAATCAATAGGCTTAGATCTCTCAATACCATAATGTTCAAATAATTCAATACTCTTAAGATTTGGTTCTTTTATACCATGGAAAATAGCAAGAGCATACAAAACATTATTATCAACTCTAGTAACTTTCCTACTTGGATTATCGGGGTCTGGCTCCCTGATCAAAGCCTGTTTAGCTATCTTTGTAAATTCATCAGAAGTCAAACCCCGAGCAATCCATGTTGACTTTAGTCTAACAATTTTAAACGAAATATCATTATCTAAAGCTTTCTCAGGATCCATTGCCAAAAGCACAGCTAATGCATGTCCACTATCTTTTATATCATCAGATAATTCACTTTTAACATCAGGCTCATCAGTCGTCTCAACCTCATCACCAGGACTTTTATCCTTATCAGTATCCTTGTCCTTAACACTTGTCTCAGGCATTGCCTACCCTCCCTTTCTATGTAGTAATATCACCCGTAATTAACTTAGTGATTTTAATATTCTCAAAAGTGAATTGAATTGCTTCTTCAGTAATCTCACCTGAGTTAAAACCACCAGGCACTTCCCAAACTTTCACTCCAAACAATTGAACTTCTTCTACACCACCTGATGCAGCAGGCCCTGGACCAATGGATTCAGGATCTGCTAATGTTACTGTAAGAGTAGCTTTTGGCACAGTATTCGCTGCTATTGCAGTAACCATCTTCGCCATCCATTTACTGTCAGCCTTCCAAAGTGTAAAAGTACCTTCACCAGAATAATTCAGTTTCTTATAACGTGTCCAATTATCACCAACAGGATTAAGATCCTGACGGCCAATACTCACACGATATTGAATATTCTGTACATTTGCAAGTAATTCATCACCATCAAAGAGAGTCCCATATGACCCATTAATTACCCTATCTGCATTCATTACCATGATTTACTCCTTATTGAACCGTCACGGTTGTGTAAATGTATTCAATGCTGTCAACAGGTTTCACTATAATAAGTACAAACATTCTATCTGCTGTAGCAGGATTCTGTGGATCAAGTACAGCAGTAAAACTAGGATCAATAACACCTTGGTTTGCAAGTGTATTCAAAAAATCACGGAACAATGAAAGTACAGCATTCTGTCCATCTGCATTATTCAAAAACTTACCAATAAGTAAATCAGATGCAGTCTTAGAAAGTGTATTCTCAATGTTATCAAGGATACGAATAATCTTTATCTTCTTAAAATCATTACTCTGTGTAGCCGCAAGTGTAGTAAGAGTATTCAATCCTCGCTCAACCTTAAACTTACTACCATCCCATACTAATGGCAAAACTCCACCAGCTAATGCTACCTGTACCTGTGCATCTGTTAAACGTGTTTCTACATCAGTAATATCAATAAGCTCTGCAAACGTTACAGACTGTGTAAGAGACTGTCCAGCTACGATACCAGCAATACGGGCCGCTGCCTTACTACCACGAGCAGTCTGAGCAACTCCTAAGAAATCCAAATATTTGAATCCTGGGAATACATGAACCCAACCTTCATGGTCAGCCAACGCAGCATCAGCAACCGCAGCGGCAGCAGCATCAGCAGTTTCACTACCACCGTAATACACAACCTTCTTACCAGCCGCTCTCATTGTAGTCTTCACCCATGCCAAGATAGCAACTAAGATAGATGCATCTTGTGTGTCTGTACAAAGAATGCTAAAGGTTTCCACTTCAAAAGCAGTGAGCATTAAGTTATAGTCACCAATAATAGGAGCAGCGGGGTCAGCACCTGTCGCAAGATTTGTGGCAGAAATGTCAGCAAGAATTTCATTCCCTACCGCAACAAAAATAGCATCAATGTAAAAGTTAGTGGCATCATCATTTATTTGATCCACAAGAGCTTGGACCATACCTGTATCGCCATCATCAATAGTAGTAACCCATGTTATAAGAGTAGTGGCACCTTCTTTAAGGGTAACATCCTTACGGCTTGCATCAATGGCATTAGCAGCAATAGTTATCGTAAAAGTGTTAGCACGAGCACCTTCATCCTTACCAGTTACATCAAGAACATTAGCTGCCACAGAATCATCAAGAGATAATGTACCTTTTACACCACCTGTGCCCTCAAGTCTATATGCAAGAACTGATTTAGCTCCACCCTTTAAGGCTTGACTAATCATAAATGGAAGGTCTACAGCAGTTTCATCTTTAGTGTAAAAGTTAAGAAGTTCAGTTTCATTTTCAATCTTTTGTACAACTTCATCAGGTCCCCATAAAGCAGTACCAGCTATAGCTACTACTCCAGAAACACCACCTGAGATAAGTGCAGTCGCTTCTTTTTCAAAATTGGCGTATAACCCAGGTCGAGAACCTGCGGCTCCTACGTCATTTGGAGTCCAAACACCAGGCATAGATCACCTCCTAATTGATTACTGGTCGTTCAAGGAATTTCTTAAGACGAGAAGCAAAATCAGATTTTGTTATTACATCTTCATCCTTTAATCCAGTCTCAGCTAATAATCCTTCAAACATTGCTAAACTACAATCAAACAAAACAGTTGAATGCTTTCTTAATGTTTCAATCGTAAACTTAGGTTCAACAGGCTTTACAGGTTTACTTATCTCTTTATCATTATCTTCATCAGACATTAACCAATCACCTCCCTTTCTGTTACAGAAGCAAGCGTAGGAACATCCTGTGGCCTTACTGGTATACCTAACGAACGTGTACTCACTGACAAAATTACATCCCAAATACCTGATGTATTGGGATCTTCCATCCTTGTTATACTTAAATCTTCATCTACCATTATATTCAAGAAAGTAACTTCACTATTAGTAGGTGGAGAATTACCACCTGGAGCTAAAGCATTCAATGTTACCTCAGGCCAGGTTTTATCAACTGGTTGCACTAATCCACTAGTATGAAGTTTCAATTGTCCTGTCGCTGAACCTATGTAGACATTATACGTTGGGAACCAAGGTGTTGACAAAGGGTATCTGTCGACCCTTACTTTTACAGCCTCATCAGCAACTAAAGCTATTGATGCTTCAGTAAGTAAGGTCTCATTAGCACTTCTATCAATACCAGTTACTCCAATAAAAACAGTTGTATTATCAATTGTAGAACCAACATCAGCTACAGCAGTTAAGAATGGACCAGGATATTCAAAATCTTCTAAATAGCCAGGGACAATTTTGGTTCTTCGTAAGACTTCAACTATCTTCTTTTCCATCGTATACATGTCAGATAAACTAGTAGCAAGATAATGTACCTTTATAGTACGTTCATCCATCCAGTTACTATCTCTACCACCTAATCCATTGGCAATATCAGAAGTTGATTCCAAACGCCATATGGGACGAACAAGTGAAGGTTCTGGCCTTTGATCATGTATAGGAATAGTCGTAAGTCCATCAAATTGTAAAAGGAACTTACGCCAACTCAATATTTCATTTTGCAAGAACATTATTCACTAACCTGTACAGAAAACTCTAGAGTGCCACCAGGAATAATTTGTACTCTATCCTTAGCTATATCAGTTCTAGGACTTACATAAATAACAATTCTACCTTCACTGTCCCAACTAGTTCTAAATGTAAGACTTTGTATATTATCATTCTGAACAACTATAGGAATAGTAATTGGAGTCTTCTTCATCTCTTTCATCCCAAGAACCTACCAAGTCTATCCCTAAGTTGAGCAGCTACATTAAATTGTTTACGAGCAAGAATTGCTGCAACATCCTTGTTATACAAATTCATAACTAAGTGTTTCGCCTCAGCTAATCCTTGTTCAAGAAAATGATATCCAGAAAATTCAAATGGCTGTACCATTCTAAATCCATCACGTGAAGGGATAAATACTCTTCTCTCTTCATCCATGGTAAATCCGTTGTTTACAGCCTCAGCATAAGGAATATTAGTGCCAACCGTAACACTAACCCTATTACCGCGTCTATTAACCTCGAAGATAACGTCTGATGGGCTAGATTCTGGGTTGTTGGTTAGATTAGGGTTGTACACACCAAAACCAGCACGTAATCTTCCTGATGAAGGTTCTCTTTGACCTGGTACAAGAACATCACGCCCTGGTATGTGTATCTGGGTTTGGAAAGCCACCACTCTCCCTGCTTTCCTAGCAGTTGATTCTAATTCCCTAGGAAAATCTAGGTGTGCAAGTAAAGCAACCTCTGCTCCAAATTGTTTCGCATTACTTATCACTTTAAATTTCATTATACATCTACTTCTTTTAATACTTCTATTTCATAGTGATTTAGTTTTTGTAGATTAGATACGGGATTGATATTAACGATTTCATATCTAATCCCCTCTAATACAATTTTATCTCTCTCTTTTATAACTTCTTCAATTCCATCAAGATATATGATAGCTCGGAAAATAGATTTGATTGAGCCAGGTTCACTTACATCTTGTGAACGAACCCTAACAGAATCTAATTTACATCTAACATCACCTTTTACAGTTAAGTCAGTAACAACAGGTTTATTATTACCATCAGTAGTCTGCGTTCTCCTAATGATATTACACCGCTGAGTTAATAAACGAAAATAGGTCACGGTACACTATTAGGAATGATTTCAGGTGATGATAATTCAAAGTTTCTATAAAATCTCTCATCAAGTATATCTACCCATTTCCTCCAACCAGTAGATCCATTACTTTTAACCTCTGGGAATACACGAGTACTCTGAACCCAATCTTGTGGATCACCAATATCATTGTACATCTTGAGTATTCGTTCTACTGTTGGAGGCCAACCCTGTTGTTCCATCATCTTTATCTTATATTGATAAGAACCCATTTTCTCTTCTGAGAAGGGTCCAAAAAGTGCCATAAGGTTTTGTTCATCATCATTAATAATCAACCATTCAGCAAGTTTGATAACTGCATAACCCACATTCAATGCATACTGAGTTTTAGTTTTATCCACACCTTGTGCATCAATAAGAGCTTCAGCAATATCAATATACCAATCAAGTAATTGAACATCAGACTCTTTTACAAGCGAAGACTGACTACGACCAATTAATTGATCTCTATTAACTAATCCAAGAACAGTACCCATTAGTCTTGTCCACGTCCAATAACACTAAACGTATAGTCACCAGATGAATCACCAGCAACAAACACCCATTTGACAGAAAGTGAATCACCTATCAGCATACGACGTACTGTATCTACTGCCGCAGTTGCATCTTCTACTGGAAGCATGGCATCCTTGACAAAAGTAGCAGCCGTAAGTACTCCAGGTCCCTCTGCCTGTAATGCACCAATCTCAGCAAACTGAACTACCTCTGAAGTAGTTACCTGTGCAAAGTGGACAAGATCTGTCCATGTACCATTCGGTAATTTAGTCTGTACAAATACATCAAGAGTATTAGTAGTTCCTGTAGGAACAACAGTGACATCTAGTACTAATGAACCATTTTTTATCCATCCTGCATTTTTAACTGCATCAGCTACATCACGAGTATCTCCACTATCTTCACCAGCAAGAGCTAAAGCACGGAGGGTGAAATTAACACCCTCGTGCTGTTCTTCTATAGTCGGTACATTTGCAAAGTCAGGCATTATCCACCTTCCCTTACGTTAAGACTGTAGGAACGACGCGGTAGTAGATACGAAGAATAAAGTCACTATCACCAGTATCAATGTTAGTCAAAAGAATAGAAGCAACGAGAGCAGCATTAGCAACAGGTTCAATACCTGAATTACTAGTAGCTATCTCACCATGAGGCCTTAAGAATCTCATCTCTGCTGCTGCTGAATCTGCAAAACCAGTAAGTTCAAGTTCAGCTACAATGACACCAGAAGCATCAACATATGAAAGGATAAGGTCATCACCTGCCGCAACTGAACCATACGCTGTTCCAGCAGCCTTGAAGACAACCGCACCTTCAAAGATGATTGCCTTGTCTACACCTGGCGTAGCAATAACTTCAATCTCTGTAGTGAACAATGCCAGAACTTCAGCTGAAGTAATCGTTACATCAACAGACCTCTGCATCTGTTCTTCTAATTTTGGAATTGTTACATTTGCATCAAGAATCTTAGCAGTTTCTACAGCATTAGCCTGAATCGCAGCCGTAGCAATATCATCAGTTTCAATCGTTACTCTAAATTCATCACCAACAGGATCATTGTGGTAATTGTCTACACCACCTACTACAAAAGCCATCTCATCCTCCTATATGCCTCGGGTAACCCCCGTAGAAACTACCCGAGGCTATTACACAGTTAGCTCTTCTTTGCTCGAGACTTACGCTTAGGTTTCTCAGACTTCTCAGGTTTCTTAGTCTTTTCCTCTTCGTCGTCATCTTCATCATCGTCATCTTCTTTACCTTCATCATCGTCATCTTCTTTATCTTCATCGTCATCATCTTCATCAGAAGCAGGTTTAGAAGGTTCATCGTCTTCTTCCTCTTCGTCGTCATCATCGTCATCATCAAGATCATCATCCTCTTCTTCTTCATCTTCTTCAACAGGTTCATCAGCAGATTCAATATAGTCAGCAAACTTAATCTCACCAAAACGTACCATCTGTTGATCAGGTGTCATCGCCGCAATTTGAGTAGGTGGATTATCACTAATTTCACCCTTCAACCATGTGTGGTTATGAAACGTAACACCATCACCATAAAACTTGATTGCCATAACCTACCCCTTTCTATTTAGTCAATAGTTGCAAAAACAACTTGGTCAGGACGGAATAAACAAGGAACAAAGATACGTTCAATCAGGACCTGCCTATTTGAAGGATCTTCCTCTTTCCAAGTCTTGGAGAACGAACCAGTCTGACCCGTAGGTGCAGAATCATCAGCTGATGGACCATGCTTCATCTGCCAAGCGTTATTGCCTGGTGCCAACATGACAAGTCTGTTGGTCGTGATGTATGGTGTAAACGTACCACTAACTACGTGACCTTGGTCGTACTCAATCCAATCTAAACCTTGGAATCTTGGAATAAAGCCTTCCGAAGTCATAACATCCTTCTGTCGGTCTGACAGCTGTGCCCTAACCTCAGGGAGTTTCTGGAACGAAACCATAGTAGCAGCGTTCATATATACCGAAGTAAGCTCTTGTGAGGCATCGTGCGTTGTCAATTGCTTCCATGCACCAATGTCACCAATGGGATCATCACTAGCATCTCCCCAAGGTGTACCAGCAGTTGGTCTGTGAGCAACAGAAATACCATAGTCTAAAGTAGCAGTAGCACCACCCTCATGTGTATACGTTACAGAACCAGAGAACATATCCCAAATCGTAGACTCAATGTACCTCTTTTGACGGAAGTCCATATCATTGAGTTCGCCCATAACCATCTTCTCAGCATTAGCAGCATTGACTTCATTCTCACCAGCAACTCGAAGCCACCGAAGAGTAGTAGCATTAAACATTTTCTTATCACGAAGATAAATGTATGATCCCGTCAATTTACCATGCTGCATGTGGTCGACCCTACGAGCCTCTGCATTAGGCGCATTAGGAGTCGACACATCCCTACTACCACGGACAATGTCATATTCAAATGTCGGATTCAGATCTGGAACACCGCCCCCAAGAAGTGTCATTCCACGCATCTGTGGCTCCGGATCCTCAAGGAAGTGTGTTACAACTCCATTAAGAACACGCGGCTCTAATAAACTAATTTCAGCCATTTCACATTACTCCTTATCTATATACCTTAGTTGATGATGTAAGTGTCAGCAATTTCAACAGCACCACCAAGGTCTGTCAACATATCAGAGTTAAGACCGATAATCCTACTCTGCCGGAATGCACCTGCAATGGCACAATCACCAAACTCAAACGAACCAAAACGATTAGCGAAAAGTGGTGTTTCACGATCTTTAGCAGCAGAAAGCGCGACTGCTACAGCATCCTCCTGTGCAGTAGCTATCACACTAACCCTACCATCTACAGGACTTGGGTTAGTCCCACCAGTAAGACCAGTTGCAATCGTAATCACATTCGGTACTGCAACTCTATCAGTAGCCGTCACAACATAAACACCAGTACGGTCATCAACAGTTACAGCATCACCAATTTCAAAATTATGAGCATCATCGACCTCAAGTGAAACCTGTGCATCAGCTTGCGTCGCTTGTAGCTGAGTAGACTTAACAGGGAACGACAAGTTCGTACCCGAGTCCGTTGCCAAAATCTCACCAGCTCGAATATCCACAGAACCAGCCTTAATCAACAATCCACCAACGGGCTTCACCAAACCTGCATTTGAACGAAGTACCTCAAGATGTCGTTCTAATACACCTTCAGCTGTAAACTTACTAGTCATCGAAATTCTCCTCTATCTCTATTAATTACGCCTTTGTCTCAACCTTTTTCTTCTTACCTGATGGGTCGTTCTTGGCAAGGATACGTTTAGTCTCTTCAGCAGCATCCTTTGCATTCAATTCACCAGCAGGCTTTTCATCACCACCATCACCAATAATCTTAGTATCAACAATAACCGGCATCTCTGCCGTCATACTAGTGTACAGTTCATTGTTATCAGCATACAGAGTCACGTAATGTTCTTTCATAGCTGGCGTAACCTTACCAGCGTTTACTAAAACATCAACAGCAGCAGTAGCCTTAGTATCAACATTCTCCTTAGTCAAAGAAGTAATGAGAGTCTCCTGTGCATCTGCCCGCTTGGTTAGGCTGGCCGTAAGTTCTAACAGCGCCGTAACACCTTCAGCTTCGGTCTTAGGAGCTTTCTTAGGCTCTACGGTAGTACCTGCCAACGCAGCCTTTACAGCCGTTAGCATTTCAGAACTAGCCTTGACCGTCTCATCAGCCTTCGTAGCTGCCTCAAGAGCAGCCTTCAAATCATCAACACTATCAAACTCAATACCGACTTCTTTCAACGCAGCTAACAGTTCCTCGGGTGTCATATCAGCTTTTACCTCCTGAATTACCCGTTCTACTTCTGTAGACTCATCTTCGAATTTAATACCGTCGTCATTCATACTATAATTGAATCTAAATAATTTTCCACTATCATCATTCGCTACAATAATAAAATCATCATGCACTTCTTCTACAAACGAACGCGTGAACGGGTTGTTCGCATAGAAGGCACTTCTCACTTTGAAAATTCTATCTTGTAAATCGCCACCAGATGCATTAATCAATAAAATCTTGTATTCTCCACTGAGAGAAGCAGCCAAACTCTCAAAGGAATCCATACCTCTAAACCATGCATGTGTCACTATTGCAAGATGCATTAAGACGACAGGAGATGCCGTTCCGTCGTCACTTGTAACAGAACCTAATGAAACACTAACTTCATCAATTAACCCTTTACCATCAGTAGTCTTAGTTTCAATTTTATCAACAACTTCATCATCAACAATTTCTACTTCTGCATATAATCCCTTTTTCTTCTTCTTCAGTGCTGTGACCTTACCAACAATTCTTTCAGTCTGGTCTTCATCATGAGTACCAAGAATTACTGGAACGTTATCTACTACACCATCATTAAAAGCCTTAATGATTTTATCAAACATAGCAGCATTAAACGTTATCTTCTTATCCGGATCTTGTGGGTGTGAAAAAGTACCAGTCTTAAGAATCTGTTTCTCAAACTTGGCTACCTTAGTATCACCATCAGCACTAAAAGAAATAGGGACTAATTCTTTATTAAGATTAGCTGCAATAACGATGTTCTTCATTGTTTTACCTTTCATGATACCTAACCCGACACTTTAATTGTAACATCTCTATCAAAAATTACTTCCCATGAAATATAGCCATTTCAATTCACATGAATATACTACAACCCTAGAAGTATGACAAATTTTTCTATTCTGCTCTTTATTAATTGCCATTACGCTACCTGTATCGCAATCTTAATAGTATCATATCCCTTGTTAGGGAAGGTCTCTATCTTACCACCTGGGAATACCACCTCCCATTCAGCATCATACCATCCAGGTGTATTTGTATCTGCTGTCACCCACTGATATTCAACAAGACCATCTGTTCCAGGAGATACAACCAAAGCAGCACTATCAATTTTTACTGTTGCATCAAATTTACTTCTCATCTTAAATTTTACTGTAGCACCAGTTAAATCAACGATTACACCAGCACCATCCTTTAGAATGGTCTGAATCTTAGGAACTGTATCACCTTGTTTGAAGAAAAAAGTACCCATATCTATAAAATATCCGTTTGATTTGGATTAGCTGACAAATTTGAAGTATTTGGATCTGTAATCAATAGATTACTATTTGGACTTGATATATGTACAAAAAGAAACATTCTAGGTACTGGAATTAATGTTATAGCAATAATGGGATTTATGACAAGTATACTTACTAATATGGGAATAGGAATAGTTGTAATAGCAATTACTGGAGTAATACCAACCGCTTGCAATGAAACAGCCATATTCGGAATAGGTATGAAAGTATTTGCCACTACAGGAATAATAGTAACATCAATTGCAAGTTCAACACCAGGGATAGGAATAACTGTGTTTGCAACTACAGGTGGAACATCAACTTGCATGTTCACTCGGGGAATTGGAATAACAGTAGTTGCCACTACCGGAGTAACCGTAATATCAATAGTAAGTTCAACACTTGGAGATACAATGACGGTATTCACTACTATAGGTGTAACTGTAATATCAATCTCAAGTTCAACATTTGGAGTTGGTATTACAGTCGTAGCAACTACCGGCGGAATATCAACTTGCATGTTTACCTGAGGAACAGGTATCACAGTATTTGCGACTACAGGAGGAATATCAACATTAGTACCCCCCACTTGAGGAGTAGGTATGAAAGTATTCGCCACTATCGGTGTAATAGTAACATCAATTGCAAGCTCAACATTTGGAGTTGGTATCACAGTGTTTGCGACTACAGGTGGAATATCAACCTGCATATTCACCTGAGGAATTGGAATAACTGTGCTAACCACTATGGGAGAAGGATTAGCTATTGCTACATTAGCAACTGCATGAGTCACAGGAATAACAGTCGTAGCTACTACAGGAGTCATCGTAATATCAATATCTAATTCTACATTAGGAACAGGTATCACAACATTAGCTACTACAGGAGTAACTGTAATATCAATATCTAATTCTACATTAGGAGTAGGTATAACGGCATTAGCTACCACAGGAGGAATATCAACTTGCATATTCACCTGAGGAACAGGTATGACAGCGTTAGCAACTACGGGTGGGATATCAATCTGCATATCCACTTGAGGAACAGGTATGACTGTATTTACTACTACAGGTGGAATATCAACTTGCATATTTACCTGAGGAATTGGAATAACAGTAGTTGCCACTACCGGATTTGATGATACTGTTCTATCAGTTTCAATAAAATCCGGTAAAATTATCGACGGATATTGAATAAAACTAGACATTAGCTAGCTACGTACAAACCTGATTCTGTTAGAAAATGAATATGATTCATCTTTGCAACACGTTGCCTATCTTGTTTCTGTTCAAAAGTAAGACAGGCTCTACATTCTTTCTTACCACAAGTTACAGCCTTACACTTCAAACAATAATCACGTCTCTTACCACTTCCAGGTTGAATCACAATAATTCCCTGGCAATGAGGACATAACAGAGTATCGTGTTCAGCAGAAGTTACTCCATCCTCTGTTATTATCAGATAACCATGTGGGTGTAAGATAGCCATTACAAATTCAGATCTTCTCCATTTTTATGCTTCAAGAAAATAACATCAGGGGCAACAATATTTTTCTTATGTGATTGAGCTTCAACATATTCAATCACATAATGATCTGAACAATACTTTTGTTCATATCGTGCAATTACTTCAACATCAGTTCTATCTGGAGTAGGCCTCGGACCTATCTGTGTATATTTAGGAGTAAGTCCTGTATCAGCATAACGATCACGTAAACCTACCCAACCATTCTTAGCTCTAAACTGATGACCTAAAAAACACTTAAGGTCACGAATCATATCTTTTGTGATTTCCATTGTTATTCCCTCCAACCAATAGTAGCAAGATAATCATCAGTAACAGTAGCGTGACCTGCTTTTATCCCAAATCCATCATCAACTGAACCATCACTTACTGGTTCAAACTCAGGAGCAGCCCACCAGATAGCAGTACCCCTGTGAGATAACGGCAAATCAAGAATATCATTTGTATATGTTGGCTCAGCTGATTGATTACCTGTAGCTACTGCTTGTGAGGCTCTATCACCAGGATCAAGTGGTACTTCAGATAATGCATCTCCTGTACCTAATCCCGTGACATTACCTATAGTAATAACACTTGTAAAATCACCTGGAACTATAAACCCCAAAAGAAAATGTATCAATTTAATACGATGTGCTACAGAAGCATTAGCAGTCACAGTGATAACAGTATCCGGTGTAGCGATAAGTGTCTGTTGATCTGTTGCTGTATATCCCGGCATTCTATCTCTCCTTAAGAACCTAACATCGCAGGGTGGGGTTGATGCATAACTGGACTAACATATCCATTTGCAGCAGCCCATTCTTGATCATCTAACGCTGCTGCTGTCTCAGATGAAAGGAAATTATCCCATAGTGGTCTTTTTGCACCACCCATTCCAGTTTGTGTCCCACCAAAAATATTACTTGTCGTTTCTTGTCTTTCTACAACTGAATCTACAGTCATAGTTATTTCATCTGCAGCATCAACATCAATTTCAAATAATTCACCAGAACTTTGTTGATCACCATCTGTAGCGGTTCCTAATTCAGCAAGACCACCACCATCAGTCCATTCAAATATAGCATCAGTTGAGAAAGAAGAACCCCGTTGACGTACCAGAACTGCCTGAGTAGGAGTACCACTATTCATCCTTGCCCATAAATGAGCAAATGATGTAGCAGAACCTGTTTCAAAAGCATTTATATTAGCTTCAGCATGATGTTCATCACCAGTATGTGCTACATGGTCAGCACGTCCAGAAGTATCTCCACCACCGCCAGTACCAGGGCGCGCATCGTTGGTAGCTGAACGCACCGTAAATGCCCCCGCTGTATGGAAGTCTTCAGACCAGTCGCCTGTCCATGGCGCACCTGTATAGACACCTAAAGCTATATTTGCACCAACTGTGAAAGTATCTGGTCCATAAGTCGTTCCTGGTGCTAACCACACATCACCTTTATTAGCATCAGGTAATAGAAGTTTGTAATCTTCACCATCAAATAAACCAGTACGTAAACGAGAACCACCTAAAATACGTTTAAGCATCCAAAGTCGTAAGTTAATTTCATCTTCATCTTTACCAATTTCAGCATATGCTCTAAAGATGGAATATTGTTTCTTAAGTGATTCAATAGTATTATTAAGTATTGAACTTCCAGGAGTTAATTGTTCAGTCCTTATTAATTGACCAGCAAACTTAATTTTTGAACCTCTCCTAAAAGAACCTCTTTGTGGTGCCCATCTATTTACATGAGTTGGATCACAATGTTCAAGGCGTAATTCTGAATAGATATCACCAAATTTAGATGATGCTATTGTTCCACGAGGAATTTCAAGTCGCTGTTCTAATGCATTTATAGATGGCCTAGCAATTACATCATTTTGATAATCTACAACTTCACCAATATAACCATCAAGATTATCATCTTTCTCCTTGAGTGCCATCATAATCTTTGGAACAGTTAAAGCACCAGGAGTAGGAAGACCATTACGATATTCAGATTCTGTACGAAAATCCATCCTTCCAATTACTCTGGTAGGGAATGTCCAATATACAAGGTGAACAGGACTTCCATCTTTTTCATTTATTGTAACATCACCATTCGGATAATCAGGTCGTGGAGTAAAATCCAAAGGGTCTTCAACACCAATCATACTCGTCATGTAAATATGGGCCATACCCAACCACCTTTTGCCTACTACAAACCATTATAGAGTAGTCTGTAAGTACCAAGTTTTAGATCAAAAACACCATTCAGAGTAGTTTAAAGAATACATTAGGTAATTTGGGCAATTCCTTCAGCATCAACTTGTAATGTAATATCTGAACCATTAGGAGTCAATGGCAATCCAGTAGCAGTATCAATTTGCCACATCATTGGACTTAAAGCATCAGAAGTCAATTCTTTAGCAATACCAAATCCAACCCATGTCTCAGCAGCTGCTTGAGAAATAGCCGTCCAAGTTAAGTCACCACAATCAAATTCAGCACGGTTTCCAGCTTGGTCTACGGCAATAGTCTTAGCAGCACTTTGATCAAGAGATAACCTGTCAGCTCCTGCAAAACCACCAACATATCCTGTACTAGATACCTCAACAGCATCTCCAGAATCAAGCCAGAAAGTAGCACCTGCTCCACCAACAAATTCAGTATCAGGATCATCAGGATCATCATTAGTTTCAACTGCAATAATAACTATTTCTTCAGTGAGGAAAAGAATCGCACCTGCGGCTCCACCTACTAAACGTAACTTTGCTTCATTATTCCATAGGTTAGCCATTATTTACCACCAGTAGTCATAGCATCTAAACAAATCTTTTGATATGGATCATCCTCAGCACCCTTATCAAAATGCGGCCAAATCATATCATCCATTTTAAACACCTTGCCATCTCCCTTATAAATGGCATAACCATGACCCATTAATCCCTTAATATGTTCAGGAATATCAACCTCAATATTTCCAATTTTATCAGCTACATATTCAATAGTCTCACCAGTTTTAGGATGAGCAATCATTAATCTACCAACAGGTCGTTTCTGCATATGTACCATCGTATCTTTTGGACCTAACCCAATAGAAGGAACACCCTCTGGTCCAACTGTTATTGACCTTCCAGGCCTGAATCTCATTTTACCCGCGTGCAAATTAAACGTTACTTTCATTATCTCCCTCCAACTCCTGTTAAAGCTCTACTATCAACCCAAGAATCGTAATACTCTTGTAATTGATAAATTAAACCCTTCAAACTTCCTGGTGTCTCAATTCTAAAACCCAACTGTTCATCTATAAACATAATTCCAACATCTTTCACAACTCTATTAACAGGATCAATATTTGCACCAGCTTTACACTCTCTCACCAATTTAAATTTAGGCTGCTTACCTTGATATGTTAATCTCCGTGTAGGATTTCTACCAGTTTCACTATTTTGTACAACCCATATTTGGTTATCATCATCCCAACTTGGTTCATTTGGATCATTAACTGCCATTGCCTGCCCTTCCTTCTGGTGTAGGTTTATCCCCACCCTTCTTATCAGGTAGATTTGCACTTCGTTGGTCTGGCGGCATCTCCACACCCTCAAAGTCTGTTTCCAACCCCATGATATCACTAACCTTCATTTCAAGTGCTCTAATAGTCTCAGGACTCAAGTTCGTGTATCTGCTTCCCGCTATACGAACAAATACGTCCTTAAGGAAACCTTCCTTCTTACGATCCATCGTATCATATTGTAACGTTGGGAAATTGGTATTCCCAAAATTAAATCCAATCATTTGAGGAATTAAGAAGTTATTAAAGACATATTCTACAATTTTTTCCATTTTCCTTATTTGTTCAAGGAAAACATCAACATGTGAATCACTTAAGCTAAATGAACCAGTATTTCCACTTGTACCCAAATCAAGGAATTGAGCAAGCAACGCCTTACCCATTTCAATATCATGATGTTCAATAAGGGGGATTAAGTCTGGTAAGGCACCCATGTCTTCAACTTTAAAAGTCCAACCAAAAGGAACGATTATATTGGTATTGAAACCAATTTTATTCATTCCCTCCATAACCTTCTCTTTTTCCTTCGTAGTAGTTTGCTCAGTAGGAGGTTGCATCGTCTTAATTCCAGATGCATGGATTTGAGCAGCTATATGAGAAATATAGTAAAGTTTGTGCTTTTTCTCATAATGATAGTAAGGTGCATTGAAAATACTTCTACCATAAATGCTATTGAATTCACTACCCCAGATAAACCATAACATACGGTCTATAGGGATATCTACATCTACTGTACGACCAGACCAACTTCCCCTTTGTTTACCATGTGTAATTTCACCCTTTGAATCTATTTTTGCAGTCATAGAACTAGAAGGGCGATATGCAATCTTATCTACAAGAACCTTACCTCCTTCTATCTTCCAAACAATCTCAAATGGTGAAAATCCATCTATTAGCATCCTAGCAATCTGAGATAGAACCCTATGAATAGGTGTCCTCATTCCACCCGATATTTGTGGACTAAACAGATTATTTCTAACAAAATCAGCTTCTCTATTACCTCTCTTGTTTTTAGGAACAATTTTTATCTTCCTAGCAATTAGAGGTGATGTAAGTATTTGATATAGTGAAAATGCATGACCATCCAAATTAAGCATACGATTAAGACTCTCTATGCTTATTTCAGGACGGTTTAATACCTCATTATGAAAACTAGTAAATATATCTGTAGGAGAAGGACCTATAGTAAGGCCAATCTCAGTTTCAGGAGGTTTACTAGTTGTCTTCCTTCTTTTTGCAACGGTTTGCATTAAAATCCTACCCCGCTAACTTCCTTAAAGTCACTAGGCTGGAACAATGTGCCAAAAACTCCAAAATCAGTTGAAACAGATATACTGTTCCCACCAACTTCAAAATCTTCACCCGAGCCAAATGCTCCAACCTTCACTGCTATATAGTGATATAGGTCAGCATGTCTATAGTGGTCGGCTGCTACCTTGAGCCACCTAGGAACATTCTGTCCTCTCTTATCTTCTATCTCAGCACGTTTCATACCAAGCATATGGTCTATCCAAGTTTCAATAAGTGGAGTAGTTAGATTTGACCTAATTAATCCAGCTTTTCCTGATACCCACTCAGCAGCAGTATTGTCTAATGCATCTAAGTTATTGATAACAATAGAATATGGCTCTTTTTCAGGATTCCTTGGATTCCATAGACCTTGTGCTGCATCAGTGTAGTATGCAAGGTACACGCGCCCGGGATATTTGTCTCTAACTTGTTTTGCAGAGTGTTTATTAGGCAAACCATCAATTACACAAGTAGAAACATCATATTGTTCAATTAATTCTTCTATACGTCCAAATCTATCTGTAGATTCAACATGAAAGATACAACGTCTTCCATCAACACTTACACCTCCAATTTCTATATGTAAAATGTCACCTTGGTCAACACCCATGTAGATTCTGGAAAAAACTGGCATCTCATCCATTAATCTACCCTTGAGTATCTCTCTAGTAAGAACCGTATCACCAGTTTCAAAAGGAAGACCTAAGTTGAAGTTATAAAAGACTTTCTCACCCTTTATTCCTCTCTTTGCCTTCTCATGTTCTGAAACTAAATAATCAGCACTAATAAATGGAGCAATAGTCTGTGGAATAAAATATCCACGAATACCACGTCCATCTTTAGTCCTATTTGGATATTTTGTTATCCATTCACCCTTCATCCGATTTAAGACTTTTCCACACTTCTTACATCCGTAGTAATAACCACGCTTCTTCTTGCGAGGCATCGTATTGCGAAAATAGTCTACTGTTTGCCAAGTATTGCACCGCGTACACTTTAAGAACCAGAACTTCTTATCTGAGAGTCTGAAAATAGCATCAATGCCATAGTTAGGTATAGTTGGTGTACTAAACTCCCAAATGTACTTATACTTACTGGCAGACAAACGTGGAGAATACGTTTCCTTAACGTCAGGCGCACTGAAGTCTAACTCATCGTGAACTAGAATATCAGCAGGAACAGAAATCGCTTGACGTTCTGTCATAGTACCTCTAAAGTAAAAGGTGCTATCGCCGATTTGCTTTGAACGAGCACTATCAACACCTGTCATCCTACTCATAAGATAAGGACTGTTGATAATCATCTGCTTAAAACGTAGCTTACTAAATTCCTCCACGTCTGTTGCCGAAGGAAAGGTGTAAATACCTGTTACAGCATTCTGGTCACCAAACCAAATGAGTTTCTCTACACTAGCAGTCGTAAATCCCAATTGAGCAGCTTTCTTAGCTGCTATGTGTGGGTGGAAATCTCTTATATACTCAGGCATATATGGCCTGACAGTATAATCCAGTTTCTCTCCTTTTTCAGTTGTTAAATGACGAAGAGTCCAAGAAACTGGATCAAGTGTATCTAATAAATCCCTAGCCATCTCCGGAGGGAGTAGCTCAGGGTAAGCTAGAATATCTTGTGCAGTTAAAGCTGTAGTTGTCAAGCAACTGATCTCTCAGCAAGCATTTTGATAAATTTATCTTTATCTTCAGGATTTAAAGTATTCCAATCAATATTCATATTCAAATTAGATTTAAATGAACTAGATTCACCATCAGAACTTCTATTGACACCAAGAGTTTTCTCGGTAAGCTCTTTAATCCATTTCATAAGCACAATCGCTTCTGGAACAGACTTTGGTCGGATAAGCCCTCTATTTACATCAATCTCAAATTTCTTAAAGATTTTATTAGTAGTAGCAAGAGCTCTTAATCCTAATAGAGCAATTTCTTTCATAACAGGATCATCTGAGTTACCAATAGCTTCATTTAATTGATGTTGGATTAAAACCCGTTTTGCTTCAAAATGTTCACGCTCTGCTAGAGCAATAATAGATTTTGCTGTCCCTTTTTCTAAAATACGGGCCACAGCACTAGCATTACCATCATTTTGATGCCAAAGCATAAGAGCTTGTTGAATC
>SDBT01000343.1_pt1 | contig 71854 bp, 93 predicted proteins | sample 2277101 | NCBI WGS metagenome assembly SDBT01 (sample SAMN10404973, study PRJNA504765) | marine sediment metagenome | isolation source: marine sediment core GS10_PC15, 103 cmbsf | place: Arctic Ocean: Southern Knipovich Ridge | collected 2010
AAAATCATCCTGATCAGTTTTGTCGCCCTGAAACTTCAGCTCCATCATTCCTTCATCGTAGACTTGCCGATCAAACGTGCTATAATCTATGTCGAACTGATAGGTCTCCCTGTAGTAGAACCCGCAAGTACCGTAAACCAACCGTTCCCATGAAACATTCGAGAGCTTGATAGATCGTGTTGCAAGGCCCCACAGAGGAGCATTGTTTACGGTGTTTACCATCGCAGCGAAAGAAACTAAGCCTAAAGAAGCCTTGTTCATACTGATAGACACCGTGGGAAGAGCATGGTCAAACTCCATACTAGGACCTAGTATCCGTTCGTGGCTACTTGAACGAATAGCGTTACCATCCTTATCCTGGGAAATCAGTTTCTTTTGGTTGACGAAGCTTCCACTAACCCTTGGCGGTTCTAACAAGGGATCTTCTATGCTCTCGTCTTGGCAGCGGTGTAAGGGTTTCGTGCTGAAGTTGTTTTTAACAAGCCAGAAATTGTGGGGGTTCCCGTCTTTGCCTTTGTGTACTGTTATTGAGGCGTTCGGGTGACACGTAGCCCACGCATCCGTGTCGTTACCGGGCACCCATATCGCCCCTATGTATGGTAGTCCAGGGGTAAACATCACTTGGGTTGGGCCATCTTCCGTATCGGTCGTTTCTACTAGGTGGGTGATCCAGTATTCACGATGCCCCTCTTTATCCTGGGTCATCCCCCAGCCATAACGACCTAAAAGAACTCCAGCCATTACACTACTCCTATCCCAAGTCTAGAGATTGAGTTTCTGCGTCTGCTATCGCTTCCACTGCTGTAGCTGTGCGGTTAGAAGCATCAATGAGTGTATCCATCTTCTCTTCGGTGGTGTATCCCGAAGGTGTCCACGCGATACGGGTCCCTTTTAGCTGGGGATCGCTTGAACCGCTCATAGCGGTTGGATTTTCCATCTGCCTCCGGGTGAACTCCCTATGCTGCGCCAATCCTTCTGCTTCTGCGATGCCCGGCTTCTCAAGATCTTTCTTTCCTTGCTCAGCTTGTCGCTGAGCAGATTTCTTCGAGGCCCAATCCTGAGCCTCCATTCGTGCCAGTGCTTCTGCGGAACCTACAATCGAACCGCTGATTGCATGGAAAGACACGGGGACATTTATCTGCTCATCCCTGGCTTCCTCTAGAAGCTCTTCTAGTTCCGCTCTGGCTACTTTCAGGGAGTCTTCAAATTGTGTATCCGTGAGTAAACCCTTGCCCAACATCTCTCGCCGCTTTGTAACTAGGTCTGCGTATTTTTGCATCGGTGTTTTTAGAGACTCGACTAGGGCTTTAGCTTCTATCTTAAGCGCCTCCGCAGCAGCTTTAGATTTTCGTGCTGCTGCCTCTTCCATATCTGCTTTTTTCTGGCGTAAGTCCAACTCCTTTTGAAGTTCTGCACGCAACTCTTGAAGGTGTTCAATCTGTGCTATCTGATCCCCGGCGGCACCAGCTAATCTTTGTCTGTATAGCTCAGCAGCATCAGCAGTCATCAGCATGGTTTCTGTTTGCAATTTCAGACCGCTGATAAACTTATCTACACCTTCCCACTGTTTAGCTAACTCTAGCTGCCGGGCGCTACTATCCCTCTCTGCTTTTTCTTCTTCTTCTTTCACCTTGCCTGCTACCCCTGCAATTGCTGCTTGAATAGCATCAACTCTTTTTTGGGCGGCTGCTAACTTCTGCTCAGCTTCTGTGAGCATGTGTTTGTTCAACTCCCACTCAGCTTTACCCGATTGGTACAAAGATCGCCAAGTGGGTTCAGACTCTTTGATAGTCCTATTCAGGCTCTCAATTTCGGCTTCATACACTCCAACGTCTCTAGTAGCGCTGGACAGATGCTTGTGGGCTACCCTAGCCAGATTTCCTGCTTCGCCCCCAACGCCAGTTATCTCGCGAGTTTTAAGTTCAGTCTGTCTCTCATAGCGTACCCCAAACGTCTTGTCCAGTAGTCGCTTTGACTCCCTAAGACCTTCGTTGAACTTGTTGACGTCCGCTGTAGCTCCACTCAGCCACTGAGTAACTTTGAAAGCAGATAGACCCACAATTACAACTAGAGTAGCTTTGACTCCCAGAAGAGCAATTCTTAGGAGTTTAGCCGTGCCTATCGTACGGAGCATTACAACACGAAGGATTCGCCAAGCACGACTAGACGCAATTGTGAACACGGTCACAGTTTTGACAGCCATCGCCAGTTTTGAAAGTATCAAAATCGCTGGGCCAACCGTAGCAGCAATCGCAGCAACCCAGATAATCACTTGCTTAGAACCCGCGCTAAGACTCCGAAACCATTCGAGTGTGCTGGTTGTCCAAGCGGTTATCTTCTCCACGATTGGAGCCATCATGCCTCCAATGGTGATTAGTTGAACCTTCCAACTAGCTGCTGCCACTGCCCACTTTTGACCCATCGTATCTGCCATTGCTTTGGTCGCATCATCAACAATACCTACAGAGTCTCCGACCGCTGCAATAGTATCCGCAGCATCTTGCGCAGCACCACCTGTCATCTGTAGTGCTGCTACCAACCCTTCAGAGTCTGTAAAGAACTTGCTCAGAGGTATTCCCAGCTTCTCAAGCTCGTCTTTCAACTCCATCACGGCTGGATGCAGGCCCTTCTTACCAATCGCATCTCGTAACCTGTCTAGGGTGTAGGTTGTTTCACCTGCTTCAGCCAACTCCTTGAACAGCTTTACGACAGATTCGACCGGCTTGTTTAGTGCCCGCAGGACGCCTTTGTAGCCCGTGGCTGCCAGACTAGCGCTACCCGTAGTCTTCGTTAGGAAGGCAAGAGTACCGGCTACCTCAGAGAAGGATACTCCCAAGTGATTGGTCATAGGCAAGAGTTGACCCATGACCGGGCCGAAGGAAGCGGCATCGGCTTTACCCGCTCGCACTGCTGCCGTCAAAATCTCGGTCGCCCGTGTAGCATTCAAGTTTTCTTTGCCGTAAGCGTTCATCGCACTCGTAACGGCATCGGCCACATCTTTCGTTTCACCCATTCCAACGGCAGAAGCCTTCGCAGATATTTCCAGAGCTTCCATAGCATCCGCCCCACGCAGACCACCGGACGTAATAAAGAACAGGGCTTCAGCTAGTTCAGCAGGACCCTTGCCTACGTTACCAGCCATGTCCAAGATACCCTTGCTCATCTCCTGAACTTTGCTGCCTTCAATACCTACTAAGCCCACAATCTTAGCCATCGAGGTTTCAAAAGTAGCTGCTTCCCGAGTAGCGAGTGCGCCTAAGCCCACAAGCGGTGCCGTGATGAACATAGATAGTTTGCGACCGACAGTGCTGAGCTTCCGGCTAAGTCCCTCAAACTTCCGGCCTACACGATTGAGGTGACCTGTGATCCCTCGCTCCATAGTGCTAGTGGCTTGCTTAATCTTCCTTGTACTCCTGACAGCCTGATTGACAGAGTCCTGCATCATCCTTTTGAACTCTTTGTTGTTGCCAACCAGCCGTACTACTAGGCGTTCAATTTCAGTCTCTTTAGCCATAGCTACTTATCCCCCTTTTGACGACTCTTAGCTCGTGTAAGTCCTGACCAAAAAGACCATCGTGACTTCGCTTCTTTTGCCGACTGTTTCTTAGTCTTAGTTTGCTTTTGTAGGGTAGGAAAAGTAAACTCCAATTTTTCCTGCTCCAACTTAACTTCGTTTGCCCTCTTATTGTCGGCTTGTCTCACCCGTTGTGCTATCTGCATCAAGTAGTAGTCCCCTCGGGAGGGCCTACTCCACTGGTCTTGTAACCAACGTGTCCAGGTACGATATTGACGGTGTGTAGTGTTGCACATACACTCATCCAGCGTCATGTGAAGATGGCTAGCTAACTGGAACCATCCGTCGTACTGTCGGGCTCGTTTCCCAAGGGGTTCTCATCCGACTTTTCTAGCTTTTCTAGTCTTTTTTGGATCTCCACTGCTTCTTTTTTGAGGGACTCGACTGTCTCCTCATCCTCCCCAAGCTCACTGATTTCTTTTGCCTTATCAAACAGTACCTTGACTACCCGAGCAGGCCAGCCCCGTACAGTATCGACGGAAACCTTCTTACCATCTTCCCTGAACAGGCAGAGAGAGATGAGCAGTGATTTCGTGTCTGCTACTGGTCCCTTGATGCCACTGAACTCGCCACCCACGAAGGAGGTACACTTAGTCAGGGCATTCTGGTACTGTCGCGCTGCATCTTCTGTGGCTTCACGCAGTGTGTAAGTCTTGTCCGCAACGAGTACGGGCAACTCTACGATAGTAAGGTCAGAAAAGTCAAGTTCATTAGTCATCCTAGTTCGCTCCTAAAGTTACGAGTTTCAAAAAGTGGTGGAGGCCCCAGAGGCACCCCCTAGAGCATGGAGCCCCCACCGAGGACGCGAAACGCTACGTTCCAGAGGTTTCCACAAGGACAGGAGCTTGCTCACTTCTGTCTGTAGGATCCTGGTTTGTCGGCTGAACGGTAACGGTCACTTCCGGTTGTGTACCATCCACCAGTTCACCCGGTTCAACTTTCTGCACGTACCCATAAAAGGCCAACGTAGACCCATCAGGGAACGTAACAGTGATTGTCGTCTCCGCGTTTATCACGGCGAGCAGCGTATCATACATCTCCGGATCGTACGCTGCCGTGAATGTAATAGGAGTCAGGGTTATCAAGGTCCTGGAGCCCATCGTTCGATAGGTCGTGTTGTGCATGGTCGAAGTTTCGACCGGCTCCCCGCCATCAAGGCCAGGAGGAGTAACACTCTTTTCCCAGATTTCCAGGGTTGCATCATTCCCGATAGTGACGAGTGTTTGATACCCATCCTTCAGGAAGATACCTTCTGGGGTTCCACGTGCAACTGCTGTAGGTGCTGAACCCATTTCTAATTCTCCTTCTTCTTAGGATTGTGTAATTGCCATCACTACGTTGATGGTGAAAATGTCACGTCTACTCTCAGGCTCCTTACCAATTGCAAGAGGCCCACTCTTTCTCGAAACATTGTGGATGGTGTAGCCACTCGAATCAATAGCCACCCCGGTATAAGCCACGTTAGTATCTAGCGACACGGCTATAGCTCTGGCTTTCGCGAAAGCTGTTGCGTGAGTAGCCGCGCGCACTCTAACCTGAACACCGAACTGTTCCTGCACTTCTCCGTTTGCCATGTGTCGTCCCTGCGGTACGCTCTCCGTGTCCTGTAGGGTTATCACCGAGTCTGGTGTGCTCGGTTCCATGCTGATATACACGGGCCATGTAGATTGGCTGGAGGGGCGCGTCCCTAAACTCAGGTCAACCATCAGTTGACTTAGTATGTCAGCCGGTGAATGTGTCAGTGCGCCGCTCATTCTATCTTAGTGTCCGCGCTCCCTTTCAAATGCGTTTGGTCCACAGGTACGATTTTCATACTCTCTCGTTGCAACCGTAGGCCACCGACCTTGATAGCATCCAGCAGGTCCACACCCTTCTTGGCTGCCCTTACAATGTCGGCAGCTATCTCGTCTTGATACTTTCTCGCGGGGCCCTCCAAGAACTTGGCTTGCTGCTTTGGTCCTCTTGACTTAAACTTCTTTTCCCCTCTGTGCTTTGCGTTGTATGCTTTGCCATGTGCGGCCTGTAGGTTCTCGTGGACATAGACGGCATAGTTGGTAGCGTAGAAAACTATAACGCTACCTCCCTTGTGCTTCTTCGACTTCTCAAGCTGCTGCAACTTGCCCGTCAATGCTTTTAATCCTTCTACCTTAGACACTGTCCGCCTCCTCCTCGATAGTCAGCGTGCCTCGCGCCCGTACCTTGTCATTCGTGGTGTCCCACAAGACGTAGCGGAACTGTCCTGCCGTCGCTGTGTTATCGTCATCATCGTCGGTTACTGTGACTTGATTGTTATCATCCCCTCCCACGGTAATCGTTCCCAACGATGTGCCCGAACTAGTTATTGTCCATAGCACCGTGTCAGCCGTGTTCAAATCGTATACTCTAAACTCCAGGTCCGAGCTACTCAAGTCAGCAGGCTCATCGTCCGAATCTATGATGCTGAAGATGTATGGACCAAACTTTTCGTACTGATAACTGGTGATTGTACTATCTGTGACTGTTCCCGCCGACACCGTAACAGCTACAGGAGTGAAGGTCACCGAAGGCGTTCGCCTGTTCACAATGCTAAACTGTCCCAGCACTGCGCTCACACTTTCCCCATCCACTGTTTCGTCCGGGTACAGAACCACGATGTACTCAGCACCCGCCTCATAAAAGTCTGCATCTGTGTCATCCGATAGATCCGCTGAAAAGGCGTGTACTCCCTCCATACTGTCAAAGGTAGTGACTACCGAATAGCCCGCTTGCGATGAGCGTTGAGCTGCGCTCGCGTTTTTGTAGATACGGAAATCAGCCTTCTCGAAATCAGTGCTGGGATCAACCCTACTACCGTCAGCGGCGTTGGTAGTAAAGTAAATGATCAGCGTTGAGTCCCTTGCAAAATCACCCAGATACCTCATCTCGCCAATCCTCCATCTACTAATTGCGCAGCCGAAACTGACGATTCTACCGTGGGACTCCACTCTTGTAGCTGATAGCCATCGCTGCCACCGTTGTCATCCTCCAGGGTAGTCATAACCGCGTTGACTGCATCGATGTACCTAGCTACCACCGGCCCACCAGCCCCCGTCCAACAGAACACCAAGATCAGGTTGCCGTTGAGCAGCATGAACAATGGATGTCCACTATCACCCGATACAATCCCCGGCTCCGACATGTACGAGTTGCGATAGCCAGACATAGAGTAAAGTGACGAGTAGTTAGACTGCACGTATGACGAAACACCGAAAACAAACCTGTCCCCAGACAGTTCCTCCTGCTTATACACCTCCATCACTGACGCGCGACGGTGCTGACAGGTGGTAATCACCGGGGGTCGTGCCCGTAGGCGAAAATTGCCACCCCCCAAGTTTTCATTCCAGACCGGGGGCATGGTAGGCATGGAGGGCAGGTAACTCTGATAATCTGCTGGCAAGATTTCGGCGTTGGCAATCGTGCCCGGCAGGTCCGCGCTGAGATATAAGACCTCAATATCAGTGATACCAACCTGCACAATGTCCAGGATTTCCCGCTGGTGACTGGTTCCATCCAGAGCAATCCACGTCAGCTTCCAACCCGCTTGCCAATTGCTATGCTCAGCCGCTATGGCATGTCTCGGACTGACCAGCGTACCCGTTTGAAATGTGGCACCGAGTTGCACGTCACCAGCATCCACGCCGTACCACGCCCGCGAGGTAAAGTCCAGTGACGCTGCCCAACAATCCACGTTATAGACTGAGTCATCATCGGTAGGCGAGAAGTTGGAAAACAGTTCCAGGAAGGTTCCCTCCGGCGACTCCTCCAACAGATTGTCTATCTCGTTCCACACACTCGGTCCGGGCACTATCATCCCCTCACGAGAAACCAACTGCACCGCAGTGACCAACAATTGAACATTGTGGACGCGGTCAGCATATCTCACCAGCAGCAATGGTAGTAACCGGGACGGTAGCATGTAGCGAAGCCTTTCTTACTTCAGGTCGCGTCCAATCGGAACGCGCCAAGTGCGGGTACTCGCGTCAATCGTGGCCGACACCAAAGCCAGTGCGGCGTCACCGGCAGTAAGGCGATTGGTCGGTTCGTTCCAAATGTACGCTCCAGTGGAACCTAGCTGAGTCATAGTTACGTCGTCTACCAGTGTACTGCCGTCACGACTAATGACGGTGAGGTCAGGATTGGTGATTGATGCAGTCACGGGCACGCCGTTCTTGTACCAGACAACGGTGTACTCGTCCCGTGTGTTGCCCCCATCAATAGTCAAGAACACGTCGGCATGATAGAGGTCAACAACGGCTGCTTCAATTGTATCCAGACTGCCACCGTAGCCCGCTGCCGATATAAGAACAATGTCACCTTCTGCTGGAAGGAAGCTGAACGCCCGATCAACGGTCGCTTCCCGCGCTTCTGCCCAACTCTTAATACGGCGAACCTCACGGTTGCCGTCGGTGGCATCCTCCACCATGATAATCATGCCTGTGTACGCATCCTCCACGGCCACCGTGTTGTTGACTCCAAACACAGTAGTGGTAGGCGAGGGAATGGCTTTCACCGTCGCGACTACTGCTCGTGATGGATAGATCGAATGTGCCGCTGTACCTGCACCCAGCGAAGCGGAAACATCGTGATCCCAGACGGCACTCGCAACAGCTTCCGGCGTGATTGCACCTGTAGTAACTCCCGTTATGCGAACGTAGTCTAGGTACAAGTCATCTTCGTCAATAGCGTCGTCCGAAAAGAACAGTAGCTTGACTTCACCCGGCGTCGTTACCAGGTCCGTGTGAGCAGCGCTCAGCGGAAACGTATAGTTCTGATTGCCGCTGGCATGTCGCATTTCCTCCGCAGCGCTCGAATGCGATAGTGCATCATAGCTACCGGTAGTGTAGTTCCAAGCATACAACGTAACGGCTCGTACCCCACCTGCATCAAAGTATCCTGTGATGTCCACTTGGGTTGTAATGCGATTAGCACCCATATTGAACTCGCAAATTAAGTTGATAGTCGTATCGTTATCCGACTCCATCTGGATAACCCAGGGGTCTCCTCCTGGCGTCTTTGCATCAACATACGTGCTACCGTTCATCTCAGTCCCGTCCGTGACCGTGCTTGAAGCATCAGGCGTATACAATGTGTTGCTGGAATGGTCTCGCCACGCTGTATTCGTGCCGTTATCCACGCGGGCACCACAGGTCGGCGACTCTGTACAGCCCGTGAAGGTGGCATTCGTAACACCCGAGTCAACCTCGAATCCAGCCGTGTCGTTGTTGACACTTGTGCTGCGATTCACAACCGTTCGGTTCGATACCGCGTTGCCCAGCCAGTAGCCTCGCGTGCTGGCTTGCGAAGACGCCGCCAGACAATCACAGACATACACGTCCCGCCCCTGGAGGTCAAATCCAGTCGCCGTATACTCGGTGGCCGCAACGAGCGTGATCTCATTGCCGGTACCCGTGTCTTGCACGGCTATAGTCCCGCCGATGGTGCGCAGTATCTGGATTTTGTTATAATCCCCGCTGACGAGAAGTGCCACTTGCCCCGCCGTTGGCGTCAAAATAAGTTCATCCACGCGACAATAATCGGCGGTGATTGTCAACGGCACTCCGCCATCGCCAGTGATTCTGGCACCAATTTCGCCGTGAAGTTCAAGACCGTTCTTGTTAAGAACCACTGCCTCGGTGAACTCTGAGGAAAACACTTTGATATAATCCCCGGCGGCTGCCAGACTGACGGCGGCCCCAATGGTTAGCAGCGGTGTCGCCGGATCGTGGCCGCTATTGCCATCGCTGCCAGCCGACGAAACGTAGGATATCTCACCAGTAAATGACGGTATGTGTCGGAAATGGTCGTCCAGCTCAGTGTGTACGGCAGCCGCGATTGTTTCCACCGACACGCTTCCGCCCGCGAGGGACTTCGTGATAACACCAACTTGATCCAGACGGAGATCATAACTGGTCTTGAACGTGCCTTGCCCCTCATCGCTGAATCGCAAAAAGACTTCGTTGTTGTCGGTCGTCATGTACGAGACGCCTAGCGGATATTCGTACTCGGCGTCGTCTCCATTCTTGTGCAGGATTGCGTTGGCGTCGTTGGAAATCTGGTCCCACACCATGACGATGAAGTCAATGGCGGTAGCGGCAACGCCAGACGTACAGTTGCGATCGAGCGTAATCGCGTTGTCCGTGTGACTGGCAATCGTGTAGAAACCAGCCGTGGCGTTCGTGCCTGACGTGATGTAAATATCGAAGCCCGCCAGCGTTAGGTCAGTGAACGCACCAGCCTGGGTTAGCACCGAAGGACTGGCATTAGTTGCCGTCGCCGTTGTGCCGCTAGCCGCCGCCACGTCGTCGACGTTGGCCGCAAACACATGGACGCGGCGATTGTTCTGTGCGTTGTAACGAGCCTCAATTACCACGGCGTCGGGAAATGTATTGGCTCCCGCGTTCACGTAAACGCACATTTCCAACGGGTTGCTGGTGTCTGGGTCGGTACAAATCCAATAATCATCATCGCTGACAGCCAACTTGGCGTAGGTGTTGGTTTGAGTCGTACCGGACATCTCTCGACCGTCATCGGGATACTCGACAACAGCTGAGCCTACTTGCGCCTGCGTTGCCGGATACGTGTCGCCGGTCAGGCCAGTGCCGTCGAACTGCGACTCCAGGTTATTCGCCGCCGTGGTGTCGCCGCTGATAGCCGTAGCGTCAACCTCCAAACTGTCCGAACCCAACACAAGTGAATCATACACGTTGGCTGGCACCACCATGTACTCCCGCCACACAGGCAAGGCACCGCTTTCGGTTACCTGAACAACCAGGCTGCCCAGCGTAGCTGTATCGGTAGTGGTCAACGGAATCGGATACCAGCCATCGGCATCGTGCGTGGTGGTTGGCGCGGCATCCGACGTTTGGGCAAAGGCGCCGCCGTTCTTGCTGAGTTGGATGTCGGCTTGTGAAATCGTCAACCCGGTTTCCGCCGTGCTGCCATCGCCCGAATCCACGAACGGGCCGAGCTTCTTTATCACGGCAGTTGCCTCTCTCAAGTACACCATCTAACAAGCTCCCGCAAGTTGGTTGTAGTGCTTCGCTATCTGGGGCATGAACGCCCAGCCAAAGGTGTTGCCCACGGAACTGTTCAGACTGTTTGTCGTGCTAACGTAAGTCCCCGCGTCAGCATCACCGTAGGCCACGTCCACATAGTCAGCCACCGCCGTACCCGACACGGTAAGCGTCCAGGTGGCCGTCCCCACGAGGTCCAGCAAATCGCCGTCGCTACCGGATGCCGAGAAGTTTCCGCCCACAATGAACGTGTTGGCATTGAGTGAGGAGCCCGTCACGTTCGCACCGCTGCTAATCGTGAAATCACCCGCACCCGCAGTCTCAAACGTGAATCCACCGCCTTGCGTGAAATCCAACGTGCCTGTCGTGGCTGTGAAGCTGGTGGCATTGAAACCGGCAGTGAAGGTTACCGTTCCGCTGGCCTTGTCAATTACAATCGCTTCGACGGCCCGATCGTCGAGGTCAAGGGCTTGGGCCCCGGTGCCGTCGAGCGTGATCGTACCCGCGCCCTTGGTGTAGGTAATTGCGCCGCCGTTTTCGTTGATAGCAATGTCGCCGGCCACGTTGATATTCGGGTTGCCGACATTATTCACGAAAAGAGTGCCGGTGACGTGGACCGTCTGGAACGTCAAGTTGCCTTCGATATCGTAATTGCCAGCGAGCCTAATCTCGTAAGAGCCTGCTATGTTCTGGTCGTTGATAAGTACATCACAGTTCCAACCGCCACCAGGGGCATAGGTGTCGCCGCTCACTGGCCGATAAATCCTTAAGGTGGCCGGACTGAAATTGAAATAGTCGGGGTTCAATGTGGGCATATCGCCCATACTATACAGATTAACAGAGCCTTCACCCGTGATGCTTCCGGTATCCCCGCCAGGTCCGGTGCCGTTACAAATCAATTTTCCACTCGTAGTTTCTATTCCCAGACTCTTGCCAGAGTTAAGGACCAAATCGCCACCGTCGATTGTGAATGTTCCGCGTGCTTGTAGCTCACCAGTGACAACCGTATAAACGGCGGCATTCGTAAGCGTAACGTGGTACAGCTTCTTCTGGAAATAAGTGGTGATATTCCCGGTCCCGGTCAGTATCAGCGTGGATGTCTCTTGCGTCCACGTACCGGCATGTTCGTTGTCAAAGTTGCCGCCGCACGTCCAGATATTTAGCAAGCCCATCAGCACGGTGCCGGTCGAATTGTCGAACGTCATGTCGCCGGTAGTTGTAACGTCGAACGTCACCGCGTCGAAATCGCCGGCAGTGACACGTAGTTCACGCGCCAGAACATCACTGCCAAGCGTTACGGTCCCGCCGTTAATGTGTAGGTAGCCGAGGTTATCGGTGCTACACGTCACTAACTGGGCGCCCGCGCCGTTGAGATGGATTTCCGTCAGATTATTGCTACCCCATCCAAACTGCCCCGAGTTGTCGAAGTTGCCGCCACAAGTCACCGTGGAATCGTCAACACTAACCTCACCACCACCAGCCCACGTCTGATCGCCGGCAGTTGTTAGCCCGTTACCACGAAGCTCAATGTCCTTACTGAACGCCGCAGTTGCATTCCACTCGCCGCAGCTTATATTGCCGGAGAAATTGCAATCTCTTATTGCGGTTCCGTTGAACGTAGCGATGTCAGTACCCGTAGGCACGCGGGCCTGCGACCAGTTGGCCGCGACATTGGCGTCGGTGCTTATGCCTTGCGGATCATAGGTATTTACATCAGCCATCACACTTATTCCGGGATGTCACGGATGATTTCCGTTACGATAGATTTTGTCAACAATCACTCGCGTAGCTTTACCGTCAGCTTCGATTCGTTTGAGTGTTTCGTTCAGGTGCTTGGTACATTCATTTTGAGCCGCTTCATGCACGGCGAAATCCCGCTTCACAGTCCCTGCGGTAATAGTGGCCCACGCAATCCCTCCCATAAGTAGACTAAGAAGAACAAAGATACTTGTGATCTGAGCCAGAAGACTTCTATGTCGTGGTTTGCAATCTTCCTGCGTTACAGACTCAGCATGTCTTTTGTCACATTCGTCTACAGTACGGAAGGGATCGGTGGACATCTGGTCGCTTTCTTCTCGAACGAGATTTGGTAACTGTTATCATCGTCGTCGCAGCGACCGGGGAAGTTTCAATACCCGTTCCACTAGCGACCGGATTCGTTTTCCGGCGGCTACCCTCTCGGCGACACGTGCTGGTCTTCTCTCTTCAATATTCTTGATAATGCTTCGTACCGGCTGTCGCTGGGATAATATACCGGCGGTCGCCACCTCCACGACGACAGGCACCTGAAGGATGCTATTAGCAGGATCGGTCTGTAGTGGACACACACCATTGGGACAATCGGCAGCAACGGCCAGTGTGGTCATGCCCAGAGCGAGCACGGCCACCAGTAAGAAAATCAGGAATCGCTTCATGTCGAGGTCTCCTCGTGAAAGAGAATCGAAAATAGTTAATCCGTGGACCCCGAGGCCCTCGGAATCAAAGGAACATGGGCAGGATCATCAGGAAGAACTCCATCAGCTTTTCAATGTCGATCTCGCCCACAATCTTGGAAAGGTTAACCTCTCCATAGTCTCTCGCCAGCCCACACGCTACGGCTTGGGCTGCGCACATATCGGCCGCTTCCTCGACGTTCTTGTCGCTCAACAGGGCAATCAATCCTCGGCCGCGCTGTAACCATGTGATTTTCTTTTCCGCCCTGAGTCTCCGCATAGCCTCTCTTGCAACAGTGCGAAACTCTTTTCGCTCGTTTCTTGTCATGTCTCTTAGCTCCTCGTGATAGGGGTTACAGATTCGTTTCAATCAGTTTAGCAAACAGTGAACCGGGCGTTTCCTTGCCTCCCGCAGACTCTAGGATTCCACCAGCCTGAAGAACCTTAGCAACGTATTCGCTGCAATGAAGTTTCGGACAATCTTCTCGCAGCCAGTTCCACACCATGCTGTATTTGGTGCCCAGCCCCGCTTTCGCCTCAGCGTGCATGGCATCAAGCGTATCCCGTGCAAACGGTTCGCGAGGCGTCCACCACAACTGCCGAAGCCCACCCAGTCGTCGCGTCCAGAAACGGTTTTCTCTCTCGGGTAGTGTCACCCCGACAAACTTTCGCCAGGTAATCTTCACCACCTTCGGCGGATACGCTTCGTAAATGAATGGGCGCCCATCGTGGCGGAGGAAAATCATCGTATGGCTCAACGGCGAGCCAGTAACCCATTCGAGCATCCGGTCCAAGAAACGGGGCAATCCGTTTTGTGTGAATAGGACGGAGCCCTCCGGTGGCGGGTTTTTAACCGAGTAGCGAGCGACGGTTAGTGGTGTTTGGGGTTTCATGGTTTCTTAGGGACTAAAGGTACTCGCTCGTGCTGCGAACGCCTCGTCGGGTACGCCTTTGGAGCCAACCATTTCGATCAGCCCATCGCCGTAGCTATTCCAAACCTGCCACCGCAGGTTGTACTTTTGCGTTTCGTCCCACACCACACCCATTCCCGCCATCGCATGACCCAAGTAATTAAAAGCCTCATACAAAGGCAATCCCGTGCATAGCAAAGAAGCACACTGTTGGGCCATATACTTCTCGCTCGACCGCTCGGTGTCAGTCCATTCAAGGGGTTTATGATCCAGGGCATCCTCTTCCCAACCATCCTTGAACGAGGTGTGGTGGTAGACGCCATCGGGAGCAAACTCGGCAGAGGCTATGCCTCGTTCACGCGCACCATGAATCGCCTCCGACAAGTAGTATCCGTTGTTGCGCCAGTTGACGAGCCAGCCTAAACTCGGTGGACCCAGTCGCTCAAACGGTTGATGTTCCAACGGGCGCAGGGCCTCGACACAAGCGGCAATCGCATAGGCCCAACAATAGTTAGTCCTGCCCTGATTATGTGGCTGAACATTGTGTTCGAGAAAATAATGGATCGGCATCATCCGCTTCTCGTTGGCCCGGTTGATTCGTTCCTTCATTTCATCCCAGGGGATCAGCACGTCCAGATCGTCACTCAAGGGAACCATACCACGCTGGCGTGCGTCGGGACTACCATAGGGGACGAAACGAGGCAAGATGCCAAACTGCTGTGGCATAACAGTTTTCCAGTTGTCATCGGTAACACGAATGATACTCATTGTGTTGCTCCCTTCAGAAAGGCCAGCACGGCATCGGCGTCTGCCGGCAGAGGAAAGTCTTGCACCACGCCCCTCGTGTCACGAGGGCTGATACAAATGCGAGGAAGTTTGTCGCCTTTGCAGGCATCCAAGAACGGGGCCAGACTGGCAGGCGGCCTACGATTACGATCCAGAACATGCTGGTCGGTAATACCACCGGGCACCAGCTTATGACCAGCCTCCGCCAATCGCTTGCGAAAAGCCAAGCCCTTGATTATTGCTACTTGGTTAGCCGAATAATTGTCCAGGTCGTTGCTCTCATAGACGATAACTATCTGCCATTTCTGGTTCGGCGGAGGCAACGGCGGGTCAGGTGGGCCCGGGTCCGGGTCGGGATCTGGATCTGGCGGAACATCACCCTTAACAATCGTAACGTATCCGCTCGCCTCTGACGGTTCCCCACTATCGGTCCAAACGGTCAGGTCGATTGAATACCTGCCCGGAGGGCCCGTGAATACAATCTCTGCCTTGTCAGATCCGGAAGGCTTGCGCTGCTCTAGACCCCGTGGGCCCCTGACGAACCATGAATACGCCACGCCCTCCACATCAGTTGTCACGACGACCAGGTTGTGCTCCAGCACTTCCTCAGGCACTACGACAGCACCGTTAGCAATCACCACACCTAGCATGGCTGCGATAACAATCGCACTAACAACCAACACTTCTTTCCAGTTCATAGTCTTGCTCCCTATACTATAGTCGGTAGCGCCGCGGCATGGCGCGATAACGACACACTTCTGTGAAAGTTACGTCCCTTCAAGTCGGGAACTTTGTCGAACGAAACGACGTGGTGCAACGTCGGCACCGTGCCGAGCGCGTTGTAAGCGGCTAGAGTACCCAACCACATGACACTTCCCACGGTTATGTCTCGGTCCACAATCACCTCAGCGCTCAACGTGACCTTAGTGCCCTGCGCGTCCGTGCCGCCTGACTGAGTATCGTTCCACCGTACATCAATCTCATCAGCTGCGCTCACTTGTGCTTCGCCATAATCACTATCCTGGTCGGCGTTAGCCCACAGAACAGCCTTCTGGTTGAGTTCCATTGTTTCGATTTGAGGCATCAGTCACGGTCCTCAATGTTAGTTTGTTCGCTTGGCGGTTTGCCAACCCACGTCAAACTAGCTTTGCTACGTTTACCCTCGTTCAGTTTTGCGAGGTAGCCCGTAACATCCAACATCAGCGCAGTCTGTCCCCAAGACGTTGCGTCTAACCGTTGGCCGAACTGCCCCTGGAACTGTCCACTAGCACCACCTGTACTCTTGCTAGAATACTGAGGGTCGCGCTGCGCACAGAGATGAGCGGCTAGGTACGTTTCAATTTCTAGAAGTAGCTCTGTACCTAGCTCACCACCCGAATCAGCCGCAGACACCTTGTCTGTAAGACGATTGGCCGTTCTTATGAATGGAGCCGTGTTTAGACTACTGTCGAAGTCGATAACAGCCCGCACCCGTGAATCGCTCGTGCGCAAATCCATCGGTCTAGCTCCTATCGGTTATGACTTGGTGGTCGACTTCTTGGCAGGCTTGGCGGCTCCCCGGTTCGTTGCAGCTTCACCATCTCCAACCCGCTCGAACTTCGTGGATCCCGGTCGATTGAACCGGCACAAGTCAGTGGGACTGTCAATGATGTCCCCAGGCTCATAGATTACAGGCTCGCCCGATTTGTTTGCACCCTCGGTATGACCACCACGTAGCATCTTGAACTTTGGCATCGAATCGCTCCTAATCTTAAGTGTGAAAGTAGTAAAGCCCCCTCCCCACCGTAAGACTAAGTGGAGAAGGGGAACGAGGAAATTGGTTACGGACTTCCGTGGACAATGCCGACCTTGGACGTGCTTGTGCTCGTTCCAACGAACTGGCTTCTGATCTGCGGAACCATGATTGCCATGACCTTGAAGTTGATCTGCATCCCACCCTTGGTTTCCCATTGGACGGTAGTGATGCTCATACCGTTGACGGCCCGCACAACATCCGGCGTCATCTGAACCAGCAGCAACTCATAGGTATCGCTGAAGAAGTCCAGCCTCCGAACGTCTTGGATACCCTCGATCTGACGCAACCGTTGTCGCAGCGTTTGACTAGCCGAGAAACCCCATGCAGCACTGCCACCCGGCGACCCAGCGGTTTGGCCATAGTCGTCGTCCAACCACTTGTCCCAATCCTTACTGTGGTAGAGCATGTAGGGGCCGAAGAAGTTCGAGTCGTAAGCTGTTTGACGCATTGCTAACACATCAGAGAGTGTGGTTGAGGACGTTTCGATACCCGTGGGTGTCGTAATCGTCGCAGTCATACGATCGCCGTGGTTGGTATAACCATACACCGTGGGATTGTCTCCGTAAGCGGAAGTGTTCCCATAGGTCATGCCAGTCTCGGAACCAATCAACGTCTTCTCAATCATCTCGGCAACACGTCGGCCGCAGGCTTCCGGCATCGTTGTGTCCAGCGGTGTACCCGTGTTTCGGCTAACCGCGAGACGTCGCTTGCTCAACGTGAACCCACTATGGGTAATCGGCAAGGGCAAGCCTTCAAGCTGGAACTTTGGCGCGTCATTCTGACTGTCCGTTAGTCCGTCCAGGTCAACAACCGCAATACCGGGGTCGGTCATGCGCTCGTGTTCCAGAACCATCTTGGACATACCATCAAAACCGCCAAAGCTGTTCTTCGCCGCTAAGTCACTCCACGCGCGCAGTCGCTGGCGTGAAGCCCTAATTACGGCACGGTCGAACATCAACCACTCGTCCTTCCGCAACGTAGTCGCGTTGAACACGGGGCTTTCGACACCGTTGGCAACCATCTCACTGACGAGGCGGTTTTCAAAGACCGGCTTGTACAACCCACTTCCCTTGTCGTACTCCTGCCGACCTGTATTCACAGTTACGCAAGAACGGCCCTGCGGGTCTCGGTAAGGGCGCATTAGACCTGCATCGAATCGGCAGCCACCCAGCGCCTGCCCGACGTCTCCATGTCCTTGGCCGTTCATCACAAAATCAGTAAACATTGCTAAGTTCCTCCTTCGGAAATTGTTCTTAACTAGCCGTTAGTATCCTGTGTACATGCAATGGAGCAGAGTGTCAGCCTGTGGATCAGTCGCTGCCTCCAAGGCAATGAACGGCTCGGACTCAGGCGTGCCTGTCGTAAGAATCAGCTTGCCTGTTCCATCATCAACAAGGAACTTGTCGCCAACAGCAATATCATCGCCGGTGCCGCCAACATCCTCAACGATTATGTTTATCTCTTCACCAGCAACGGGGCAGTACATGAAACCCCTCTCACCCGTGGCGTATGCCGTGGTCGCCAGTTGACCAATCAAGTCGTCCGGTAGCAATACGGCAATCAGTTGTCTGTCACCATCAGAACCAATTGCACCAGAGGAAGCACCGTAGGCTTCCCAAGTGAAGCGACCGCCAACAGCAGCCTCACTGATATCGATTTCCATACAGGTGCCGGGTTTCGGCGTCCCTGTAATCCAACCTTCGATAAACACTCCTCGCGGTTGGTTACTCACAATAATTGCAGTTCCCTTAGCCATGATTAGGCTCTCCTTCTTTTCTTACAAAGTGATCTAGTAAGCCAACGGCGACTAGGCCGATGCTTTTTCTTCTTCCTCGAAGTTCAACACGGGCAAAGCCAGGATATCCTCACGGTCGATCTTGTCTCGCACGTTGCCCGTGGGCGTGGCTGCTCCCAAGTACGAAGGAGCAGGATCTTCCTGCTCGTTGGCTGTCGGCGGTGAAAGTAACGCGAGGTTCTGCAACTTCGCCAGCGGTTCGGTGAGCAACTGCTTTCGCAAGTCAGCCTTCTGTTGCTTATCTTCCATGTTCGCCACGAGCCGGTCGACGATGCCTTCTTTCGCGTGGTTCTCAATCGCCATCGCGTTCTCAATCGTGCTGCGAATCTCAGGCGGAGCTTTCTCCAACCAAGTATTCGCCGTTTCCTCTTCCTCCTCCTCTTCCTCATCATCACCCGGCTTTGCGCCTGGTTTCGCAGGAGGCTTCGTAGCACCCTTCTTCTTTTTGAGGAACTGGGGCGGAGGTTCATTTTCGACACTCTCAAACTCCCCAGTCTCTTCGTTCCAGGTGTGGGTGTTACCCAACCCATCCTCGAAGCCCTCAACCGCCGCATTCACAATCACTTCGGCCTTACTCTCTTGGAGCATGGCTTGGTGATGGGCGATTAGTTTCTCGTCACTGAGACCATCGAGAACTCCACGGTCCTCCTCGTCCCAGCAACAACTGTTTTCGATCAGTTGATCGATCAGTTCTTTCTTCTTCATCGCGAGTTCTCCTTGATACGTAACAGTAAACGAGTTCCGTGTTGAATTCTTTGTCGTGCCCTTACTCTTTCTAACTTTCGCTTCTGAACTCAGGCCATACTCCACTTCACTAGGGCCTGTAAGACTTGGATTAGTTGCCTTGTGTATAGCCTGCTTAGGAGTTGTTTTCTTAGAGCTTCCAATATGGAATTGTTTAGAGGGAGCAAAGCTCTCTGCGCCCTTTTCTTGGAACATAATGTCAGCCGTGTATTCGCCACCCTTCTTCTTAACAACGGTACGTTGGGTCACTCCCTTACTAATTGACTGATCGATACTAACCTGTCCCTCCTTGGATAGAACACCAGCCGCTTCGGTCTTAACTTTATCAACCTGGGCAGTGATCTTCTTTTTCTTCTTGGGCTTAGGTTCCACCATTATCATGCCGCCCCCGCCTCCACCCGGTGCTAGTCGCCCCTTGCCATCCCGAGGTTGGTTGGGGTTGAAGTTGCCCTTGAGCTTAGCTCGCAAAGCTGCCATCCGTTCCTTTGAGGCCTCCTGCGCTTTCTTTGCTCCGGCAATCTTCGCTTGTACTGCCGTCAAACGAGTTTTCAGCGACTTAACCTTCTGCTCGCCTCCCTGAATCTCAGCTTGCTTAGCACTCAACTCCTTTTGCTTATCGCTCACAGCCTTCTTGGCTTTCACTACGTCTTTATCAGCCTTCTTGATTTCCCTGGCAAAGTGTCGTTCGTCACTTTTCCAATCGTCCTCGTTCTTATACAGCTTCCGTCTTTCCGCAGCCCCACCACCTCCACCGCCTGAGCCGAATCTGCCTTTAGAATCTCGGGGTTGATTGTAGTTTGCGATAGCTGGGGAATAGCCGTTGATCTTCTTGTTCACCAACACACCACAACCATCGCTCAGCGAGCAAGCTCCCTTTTGATCGGGAAGAATCGCCAAGTGATCAGGGCGATAGTTACGCGCTACGAAGCTATAGGGTTGGCCGTCGTAATTGGCATCGTTCTCGGCAGGCTCGTTGTCTGTGAATAGACCCGTGCTCAACTCGATGGGCTTCGACTGTAAGAGGCTAGTCAACACTCGGTCGTCAATATGCCGAGTGTTTTCTACGTCGAACCAACCGTCGGCCTTGAGCTTACCATCCTCCGTAATCGTGGCGTTGAACACTCGACCGACCTGCTGCTTCTCCAAGATAGCCGGGGTACGTGCCGAGACGTGCTGACCGTTCGACTGGGGATGATACACCACCAAGGGCATACCGTTCCAGGCATCGGCGGTCTTAGCAATTTCGTCAGGAGGATAATAGAGCGGACCTTTGCTACCGTTCAACACGCCGGGCACAATCATCGTCATAGGGACAATGATCTGCTCACGACCGCGTAGCACTGTGCGCCGAGACCTACCGACTAGGTTAGCAAGAATGGATTCCATGCCCCGCAGTATAGTCCTACGACCTGGAATCACCTACTCAGTTCACCAAGACTTAACCCTACAGTTAATCGGCACTGAGCGGACGGTAAAGTAGATAGAAGTGCTTCCTATTGCGCACTACACACACAATATCACGGCCAGTAGGCTTCAGCTTCTTCCGTATAGAGGTGAGGTGGGGACGAATGTTGCCTATGCTGCCGAGGTTGTCCGACAGACAAGCGTGTAGCTCTTCCCTAGTGTGGAGTTCCCCATCCTCCAGCACTTTTAGCATCGCCGCTTCAGTCCTCGTAAATCCATTCGTCATACTTAGCGACCTTTCTTGAACGGTCCCACTGGACGCTTCTTCGCAATACGTTTGTCAGCACCACCCCACTTCGTAAGCTGCTTCTGCTGGGCTAGGGAGCGCTTGCTCTTCTTAGGTATTTCCTTCTTAATAGACCGTTCCATCGCTCCCTTAATTTGCGCCTTCTGCTTCAACTGGCCTTCAGTAGTCTCACCCACGTTCGCGGGCATATATGCACAACGACAATTTGCGTGTCTAGGAATAAGCCCTCGGGCTTCCTTAACAGAAAATACCACGCCATCTAGTGGTCGGCATAGTGGGCAGACACGGCCATCCCCCGCAGTGTCCCACTCTACAGCCACACCAATCTTGTCAACGCCAAGCTTCTCCATACCGTCTAACTGTCCCTCCGCGTGCGATCGTATAATCTCAGTCCTCGCAATAACCTTCGCACGGTTCTTGCCTATCTTGTCCAGGTCTCTCGCTAAGATACTAGCGATGACCCTGGGATGCTGCCCTTGCACTAGCCCGTCCACTAGGGTCCGACTCATCACGGTACTCATCGCTTCTGTAACACCTTTCAAGTCCGTAAAGGTGCGACCCGCTAACAACTTCACCTTCTCTATGGTGGTAGGCTGCGCAAATGAAGACCGTAAGAACTCACCCTTCGAGCCTTCATAGAATGCCAACTTCTTTTTATCGGCTGTATCCATCGCCGCTTTCGCACCCGCACGCGAGTCATCAAAAGCGCGACCCGTTCCCTTCTTGTAACCCTCTTCGATGTACCGTTCCCAATACGCCTGTTTCTCCGGTTGCTTCAGTATCCCCTTCGCCACTTGCGCCTTCAACCAGAACTCAAACGCCTTCACCTGTAACGATGTGCTCCTGAATCTCCACCGTCCTGGCGCGTTTGTCGTAAGGTCGTTGTGTGTTGGTGCGATGAGCCCGAAGGCGTCCTCCGTAAGCACGAGCTCTATGATGCTACGCCGTAAACGGTTGAAGTGTCGCATCAAATCTTGCTCGAACTGGCGGCGCAGTGTCTTCGTCCTAGAGGGGTCTTTCGCCAGCAACTTCGTGCGAGCTAGAGGGCTCCTTCGTTTTACGTTTGCTGTAGCGTACCCACTCGTGCGTATGGCCTGTGCTTGCGCCTGCGCTCGCTGTAGGGCCTTGGGCCCGGTGTAGCACTTACCAGCCGTGCCATAGCGATAGCCCCTTACGCCGTCTACTGTGCATCGCTGTAGTGGCATTACCCTATCCTCTCAAATACTGGGGAGTTATCTCTCACCTCCCGCGACGTAACCACTCTGTAAACAGGTGCCGTATAAGGAACCTTCCCTAAGCGTTGAAGTTGGTCACGCCTCTTTTCCTGAGCGAGACTCCATCCCTGCCTGATCCTGGCCGTTGCACACTGGATCTCTTCGTGCGTCGGCTCGTACTTTAGTCGTGGTGGCATCCTAGTCCTTTTTCAATCCTTCAACGTCAGCAGCAGAAGCCCAAATGAATGGGGGCCACTTGAGCACGTCTCCTGAAAGAGTACCGTAGGTCCACTTGTCTGTGGAGACTACGTTTTCTGTTATACCAATTTCCTTGCGGTACTTCTTCTTAAAGAACTCGTTCTTGTAGACCTCACGCATCTTCACCTTGACTAGCTTTCCACCGTGCTCACCTTTGGAACGCTTTACTTCGTCGATAACGTAGCTTGTGCCCGCTCGCATAACCACTTCCTCTTGACCCCTGTAGCCTGCCTTCGAGTCATGTTTACCGATGTCCGCTCCAGACTTTGCTTTTACCTCAAGCAATATCACGGTTTTAGAAGGGTCATTGACTTCAATACTAGTGTCAACATACTCCTTGGACTTGGTTGCCGAATAGGGCCGAGTAGTGTGAACAATCTCATCGGCCTGAATCCTGTCCCCACGGACGCCAACAAAGTCCTTTTCAGAGTCAACGGTTATCGCACGATGAATAGTGCCCTCGTGCTCAGGTAACTTGTCCAAGGTTCCCTCGAACTTTACCAGAGCTTCCTTCGTTTGCCCACCGTAGCTAGTGTCAGTCCACCCTGCAATGTTATCTAGGTCTGATTCTACAATCGCCCCACCACCACCCCCTCCCCCGCTTCCAAACTTACCACTAGAATCGCGAGGCTGCGAGGGGTTGTAGTTCTCCAGCAGCTTATCGTCAAAAGGGTTTGAGGTCCCCCCCTTCTTTTTCTTGCTCTTGTTACTCGTGGGAGCCTTCTTCTTTTTCTTCCCGGCCATGAACGCTTTCTTCTTGTCGCTGTTCTTCTTAGGTGGCTTGGGAATGGCTACTTCCTCTTCTCCAGGTTTAGGCTTCTTGCCAAACGGTGGCTTTCCCTCTTCACCTTCCTCTACCTCTTCGCCGGGAGGGGCTACGCCAGGTGGGACTATAGGATTGCCCTCTTCGTCAACGGGTGCTTGTCCCGGAACCGGCTCGGGTGATGTAGTTAAGCGGTCCTCATCCTCTACGTCCAGTGTAGCTTCGATCATGGCTTCGGCTTCGGCGCTTTCCATACCCAGCACCCGCGTCAAAAAGTCCATCGGCGTAATGAACGCTTCGAGGTTTCCACCGACGTACTTCGCCATCGCTTCGGTGCGTTGCACGGCTATCGTAGCCTGTTGAGACTGATCAAGCCCCCCTAACTCGGGCCAAACAACACTGTACTTCTCGGGCCGTGCTAACACGCCGATCTGGATGAGACGGTTTGCGAAGGGAACTATAACACGAGGAGTGACATGGTAATGTCGACGGTATACCAAGCGACTAATCCATGCGCGCTCGTCTTGGGAGGAAGCCAGTTCACCCCGCTCCGAGCCCACAAATATCCGCCGTGGGATACCGAGCTGAATGCAGAGGGCTTCAATCTGTACGTTGATCTGTGCTGTAGGGTCGCTGACGGTAGGCGACAGAACCTTGGCCGACATACCCATCGAGATGATGTACCGTTGCAACGTATTGGAATACTGCTCGACCGCGTCCTTGAAGTCGTCATTGTCAATACTTACATCACCACCTAGCTGGGGATGTGTCTCAAATGAGATGCCGGGGAACGCTCCACGCCAATACATCTCCGCAGAGCCTCCGTACAATTTCCTCAGGTCCATCAACCTGTTCCACACTGGCCTCATACGGGGAACGCCGAATATCTCCGACGTGCCTGGATTGTCTGCCACGTGAATAACTCGCGACCAATGAACTTGCCTAGTGACACTTGCGCCGCCCATACCGAAACGACTGCCCTCGCGAGGATCGTTGAACGTAAGGTTGTACTGAATGGGCTGGCCGAAGCGATTGCTCTTAGGGTCATCATCGTAGGTACTAATCGGAGCCAGACTCTCATCGAAGACGCGAAGGTACAGGAGCTTCCTACCCTCTTTTCCCTTGAGAGGCATGTTCAACTCCTTACCGTCATCGGTGCCAAGCAACATCACTCCGTACATGCCGATGCCGCTCATTTCATCAAGCCGTTGCAGGTAGCTCCAAATAGGATTACCCTCTTCCCCCTCAAACCAGCTTTCTTCACCACCTTGGAGTTGCTGCGCTACAGCTTTCCACCCCTCCTCAAACTCTGTCTCCTTATCGGGGTCATCATCTTCGATTACCGTAGGTTGACTTTGCCACGTTTCCCGTGGCAACACGTCTACAACTCTAGTCGCTATAGCCTCGCGGTCATAGGCTGCTTTGTAATCTTCCGGCCCTAGCTGCTCAGTCTTGGGGTATCCACAATCGTCGTCGATACTACGCCGTGGATCCTCCATGGCTTTTGATAGCCGACTGCGCAACGTGGTTTGAGCGTTGACCACTTGATGCAGTTCGTTCAGCATCAGCGGATCAACTAGTCCGCCGTATCTATTCCCGTTTGAGTTGGGCATCATCATCCTCCTCCTCAGTTAAGCTCCGCAACTGCTCTTCACACTGTTCTACGTCACTACGCAACCAATCCAATCGCCCCTTAATCGCCTCAAAGTCCAAGTCTCCCACTTCTACACTACGTTTGCCTTCCTCGTCCCATGTAACGTACCGCTGTTGTAGCATCCCACTGCGACTGGCCTGCACTTGCTTCAGGTCATTATACCGCCTCTGCAACTCATATAGTTCTTCGCGAATAACCCCCAGCCGTGTCCGCCAATACGCGCATTTCAGCTCGTTTAGGGCTGCTGGGTCCGTAGGGGGGCTGTATTCCGGCCCCTTGTAGTCACTAGCCGAGTGCTGCCAACCGTCCCGAAACACCAGTCGCCCTTTGTACAGTACCGGGTCGCCGCCATGCTGCTCCTTGAAGTTCTTGTATGTTCCCCTCCAATCAATCTGCACCTTCGTACGCGAGGAACCTTCTGTGATCATACTATTGCTCCAATCGTTCGCTGAATACTCTTTTGCACGAGCCCGAAGTTAGCCAGCACCAACGCATCCGCTTCATCCGGTGAACACCCCAGCATCTCAGTCAACGTAGTACGGGTGTCCTTTGGGTCACGTCTGTTCTTAGGAGGCAGTACCATTACGCCCTCATCATTATACTGCAAGGGCATCACCGCTAGTTGTCTTCGCAACTCTTGATACTTTGCGCCTATAGCAAACTTGCCCCCTTCACCAGGATCCAATTGATACCTCAACATACCGTACATTTCACAGCGACGGTTCTTGAATACCATCCTTACTTCCTCTTCCTCTGAACGAGCATCGAACGGTGTCATTCCCCTACGTCGCCTCGGCGTAGCTGCGCTGCCAAACATAATGATCTGGATCTTGTGGTGGCCTTGCCTCCGTAATCTGTCAACGTGTTGCTTGCCTCCACCTCCACCATCAAACAATACGTTCTCGGGCTTGATGTTGTACGTTTTCATCAACGCCAACGTCTGCGATGTAATCGTCGTAGTGTCTGGCGTCTTCAAGCTAATCAACTCTAACAGCCCGTAGTCACTACACACTGCAAACGCTGTATTGTCTCCCCCCTGCGCACTGTCTACGCCTAGTGTCCTACGCCTGCCTTGCTGTACCGTCCGCTTCTCCGCCTTGTTAAGCCACGTAGGAGGATAGAGCAGCACTCCAGGACCTTCGTAGAACTCCCCGTCCAACCCTATGCACTGTCGCATCGGATCCCACATCTCTCGGCGCTTTACATAGTCACGATAACTAATCACACCGGGGATGAGCATCTTGCCCGTAGCCTTACCGTTCTTCCCATCCTTTTCTTGGGCTAGACCATATCGTACGTTAGGACTATCTTCTGCCCTGATCCGTATCACCTTGCTATAGAACCGCTCAGGATTCTGCTTATCAACAACGTCACCAGCCTTAACGCCTTTGTAGAAGAAGTTCTGGCAAGGGAAAGGATTACCTATGACCAATACTCGGTAAGCCCAAGCGTCTGCCATTTTCTTGTTCTCATCATCAACACCACTAGCCTCATCAGCAATGAACAACGTGCGGGGTATTCCATCGCCAGTCTTTGCTACGTGATGCCCCGACATCCCTTCCCCTTTGGCCGATACTCTGCCGAGCAAGTAACTCAGTCCACACTCTTCCCCATTTACTAGCTTCTTTAGATGACAGTGATTGTTGATTATGGGAAGGGGGTATCTGCTCTCTTGGATAAACCGCTTTATTTCACCCCAGAGCACTACTTGCAACTGAGTACCATCAACGCTAGTCGTCACTACTCTACAGGGCTTCCTCGACAGGAAGAACCACAGCGCAATGAAAGCAGCCACGAAGTCCTTGCCCAGCATGTTACCGGCTGGAACATACGTCTCATCATTATCGCGCACGGAATAGATGATGTCGCGTTGTTCTTTATAGAACGTGATGTGAGGCCAGCATAGCTCAGCTAGCTTCAGCGGATCTAATACCTTCATGGTACTCCTCTAGCGCTCTTCTAATGTCTTCCCATACCACAGGTCCCACATACGGTATCTCCCGAATATGCACCAAAGCCTCTTCCGTCAACTCGTCAATGCACAAGTAGCCTTCCTTGTCCAAGATGTTCAGGGTCCGTTGGCTCAAGGACAATTGCGCAATATACTCAAGCTCCTCCGGTGCCTTTGCCCTCGCTTCTACAAACTCGTCAATGATGTTATGGCAAGCAGCATAGTTTTTCTTAGTCAAGTGTATCGCAATCCTCGTACCCGTAGCAGCAGCCTCGGGATCAACGTGAATGCAATTGTAGACGGTGTTCTCTGCTGCTCGTTTACTCATCTTCCCTCTCCAACTTAATGGTGAACTCACCCGCATCGGTTTCACAGTGTAGAACACCACCAAATTGCAGCACATAGCCAAGACCTGCTAAAATCCTTTCGTCTTCAAAGGTGTCAGCAACCGCAGTCAATATCTTAACGCGGTTAGTCACTTTGTCTAATATGACTGCGCCTTTCATTTCTTCTTCTCCCTTGGTTTCCAAGCATCGCAATCATCACCTTTATCAGGACAGAAAGGGTAGAGATCCCTACTACCGTGTAACCAGTAAGGCAACGGACAGGATGCAACCCATTGACACTCTCCACGGGTTATCAACGGGTTTACTGGCCTGCTTCCAGCCGCAGAGCCTGGATACAACTCCCCTTTAACTAGATACACAGTCGGGGGCTCGCCAAATTTGAACCAACCACAGTTTCCACAGGTCTTTGTCATTTCTTCCACTCCCTCCCACCACAATATGGGCAGGGTTCACCTTGCTCTATGTCATCCCTTCTAAGGTCTTCATCACTGTTCTTCAGGGCCTCTCCAAACACCTTGCCTAGTTCTAAATCACTCAGGGCTCCTAGAGTCATTAGGGTAAGGCAATTCCGGCTAGGATACCTGGACGAAACACATACATCAGGCCTGACTGGGCAACTATCACAAATAAGTCTGGCAATCTGTTGCCGTTGCTTTCCCCCCTCTGAGTTTAGCGGTGGCACGTAATTTGCTAGGGACCATCCTCCTGTTAGCTTACTCATTTCTTCTTCTCCTCAATCGCCAGTATCTCGGCTTCGACTACGTCCACAACCTTCCCCTCCTTAAACAGGTCATCCCAGTTAAGATTAGTCAAGTTAACATTATGCTGTTCGGGCGCAAACATCCCGTAGTGTTTCATAGCTATCTCAAGTGCAGCTAGCTTACCCGTGAACTTCAACTCAATCGTGCGCTCCGTGTTGCCTTCGTTATCGGTATTTTCCTTGATTCTGATGCTATCAATACACCGCCTAGCGCGCTCTGGTATCTTCCGCAGATCGTCAACCTCAATTCGCCCTTCCTCATTACACAAGTCAATGGGATCGCGCAAAGCACAGTAGGCCAATTCCCTCAATAGTGTGTCTCCGTTCATCTCCAACCGCTCCAGCCGCTCCCTCAACGCTTTGCCTAGTATAGCCTGTACTCGCTTGTCCTTCATTAGTATGTTAGCACTAACAGAAGGATGAGCATACCCCGCTCTTTTAGCAGCAGCAGTTGGGTTGAACATTCCATCATTCAACAACTCCGCAACGAACACTTGAGCGTTCGATGATAATCGCTTGACATTCGCTCCTCTTTTACTCTTCTTTATCAACCCTGATCCCATTATATTCCTTAGCCTCCTCCTACCTTATACTTGTCAAATCAGTTCTCACAGTCGCTTTTCACCATTGAGGTTCCTCGTAGTGGTCTTCGTCTTCTACATCATCGTCATCACCTACTGTAACCTCAACCGGAGCTTCCTTTCCTATTAGGGCCGATGGGTTAGCCCTTCTAGCATCTGCGAGTTGTTCCTCTACCTTACCTCTACACGTTTGGCAAAGATGGATCTCATAAGTCATACCGTTCCTCTGGCTTTGGAGTGTCGCCCAACCTCCAAGAAGTGGCTCTTCTTCTTTTACCAACTTCGTTACCTTGCAGAGGTCGCACTGATACTCCTTCGTTGGTACCGTCATCATCTTTGTTACCACACTCATTGTCTCGCTCCTCCTACAATATACTTGTTGAAGTTCGTTCTTAGAGTCGTTTTATTTCCCAGTCCAGCCTTTGGAGGCAGGGGTATGAGGAGGACGGTGAGGAGGTAGTGGGGGAGGACACAATTTAGGGTCTTCCAGTCCTTTGTGTAACTGTTCCTCTTCTTTAGCCACAGCATCAGCAGTAGTGATAACAGGGAGATTGTAACGAGGGGGCTTTGGTTCCCCATCCTCATCCATGCCCAGGTTTCCAACTCTCACTATCTCTATACACTCCCTACAAAGGTCAACCACATAAGTCGTGTCATCCCTCTTCCTCTGGAACTTTTCCCAGTCACAGGGAGATTCCTTTGCTCCTACTACTACCACTGCCCGTTGGCAGAAGTCGCACTGAAACTCCCGCGATTGTGTTCTCACACTCATAGCTTCGCTCCTTTTCTATTAGTGGGGTTCTCTTGCAACTTCGGTATCCCTCGCGCACTCAATCTTTTTCCTCACCCCTACCATACACACCCCACAAATGTGAATCGTGTGACCCACGTTGTTCCTTACACTCTCGAAGGCCAGCCAACCTCCGGGAAGTTGATTTTCTATCTTCATCACCCTCACCTCTTGACAAAGTTCGCATTGGAACTCCCATACTGGCACCGCTATCGTCTTCGCTATCACACTCATTTTACTTCGCTCCTTTCGCTGCTAGTCTCCTGCCCTTAGCCGCATCTTTTAGCATCGTGTTCTCGTCACAGCTAAGCATATTAGCCGCTTCAAGTTTCCTGATCTTTGCCAATGTGTCCCGGGCGTTCGCTTCAAACCACACAATCTTTTCCTTGAGCCCTCTGATAACCGCGTCCTTCCCTTTCGATGATGGAGTGTAGCTAACAATCCCAGCCATCTGCTCTCGCAACTCCTTAATTGTCTTTTCCATCACCAAAAACTCTTTGGCAAACGTGTCACGCTCTATGTCCTTCTTAGCCACCTGCTCGCGCAACTTATCATTGTTGTGCCGTAGCAGCCCGTTGCTAGTCTCCAACTCCCCACAGTTCTTCCATAATTCCTCAACTCTGTTGCCGAGTCCTTCTATGGTCGCATCCCTCTCAGCTACCCGCTCTCGCAACTTCTTAGTGGTAAACTGCAGTCCACCTTTCTCAGCCTCTAGTCTCTCCAACTCCAGATGCTCTCTAACAAAGCATGTTTGTGAGCAACTATCCTTATCACTCGGCTCGTTGTCTCCATCGTAGCACTGCATATCCTTTATCGCAGCTTCACTCCGCCAACTGCCACACCAGCCGTTAGTCGGAACCCAAGGCCAGTTTGCCTCTTCTGACCATATACTCTGTATTGGAGGATCCAGGTGACAGTAGTAGCAATCGCACTCCACTACTTGAGAGTACCCACACGTCCCACACGTTCGCTTCTCGTTACTCATAGCTTCGCTCCTTTTTCTTAGTTGTCCCAGCGCACTTTTTAGCGATACATTCTCTCGCTCAAGTTTCTTTAGCCTCCCCAGAGCATCAAGTAGTTTCGCTCTGAGTCTACTATTCTCCATCTTGTAGCCCATCGCTTGCTCCTTTCTTTGGCACTAACTGCCATTGTTTCTTCTCGTCGCCGGGGTTCATGCGAACAGAAACTCGTCCTGGGGCAATCCCCGATAATCTTATGAGAGTCTGCGGGTCGCCTACAACCTGGCATCGACAACCGTCACCAGCCGCCTCACACGTCTTCGAGACCGCCCCGCACGCCTCCGCGAACGACATTAGCTCGGGCTCGGGCGGGTCAAGTTTCTCGATGAAGGTGAGAATGTCATTACACATGACACGCGCGCCCTTGTAGGTGAGAGAGTGGCAATCTTCTCCCGGCCGCAGTCGCTTGATCTCAGCCACAATCTCGGCCACCGTGCGAGTCGCTTCTTGTCGGAGTTGTAGAATCGTCTCGACGCTGTTGGTGTGGCACGTTTCTAACTCGCAGTTACGTGCCCTCAATTTTTCCAACTCCGTATCGCAGGCCGGTGCCGCTGGCTCCTCGATCGCTTCCTCAACTTCACGGAAGGTGACCGACTTGCCGTCTTTTCTCAGAGGGCCACAACAACCTGTGCGACCACTACAACAACGCGCACGCCCCGTGTAATAGCAACTTGAACAGTTTGGGTGCTCCTCAACTTTCAGCAGAGGCCCATCCGTCTGATCTCGAAACACTCCACCTATTGCCGTATCGTGCCCCGGCGGTTTTGTCTCGACGGCCTCGCGGTCGACGATTACGAAGTAAGAGTTCGGGCGAGCGCAAGTGTTATTCGAGAGTAAATCACAATAACGGTTTCTCGAAGGACGGAAACAGCATCGGTTACAGAAACTTTTGTCCACCATAGCTTCAACCTTCTGCACCAACTCGCCCGAGCCTGGGTTAATGAACACGTCCCCGACCGCCATGTCAGGCAACGACTCCGGCCGCTTCTTTACTCGCTTGATTTCACTCATAATTCGCTCCTTTCACCTTGACGGCTATTTGGTGATCCTACAGTTTGGTAGTGCCTCTTTAAGTTTCTTGGCCCCTTCGTCGGTAATTTGCGTGCGACTGAGATATAGCCATTTGAGCTTCGTCAATTCTTTCAGGTGAACCAACCCGGCATCGGTGATTTGAGTGCCTTCGAGGTCCAGCCATTCGAGACTAGTCAAGTCTTTTAGATGCACAAGTCCGGCATCGGTGATATTTGTGGAGAAGAGGCTCAGCGTTTGGAGGTTCGGCAAGTCTTTCAGATGCACCAGCCCGTCGTCGGTGATTCGCGTGCTGTGGAGGTGAAGTTGTTCGAGGTTTCCCAGATCCTTGAGGTGAATCAGTCCGGCGTCCGTGACTTGCGTGTGTTGGAGGTTAAGCACTGTGAGATTCGTCAAATCTCTAATACTTACCAGCCCAACATCGGTGATTCGTGTACCACCAAGGTCAAGTTCTCTGAGCACCTTCAAGTCCTCTAAATGCACCAGTCCAACGTCGGTGATTCGTGTGTTGAAGAGATTGACCCTTGTAATCGGGTCAGGTTTCACTGCCTCCATTAGCTCGGCGTCTGTTCCCGCTCTGATTTCTCGTTCATTCATGTTCATAGCTTCGCTCCTTTTTCTATTAGGTTGGTTTTCACCACTAAAATAGTATTCAACGCCACCTGTCCTCCCATTCCTCAAACTCCCTCCATGAGCAGCAACCCACTCTTCCCGCTCGCCACTCCTCCAACAGTATTTCGGCCCTCTCTTCATTATTCTCACCCAGAGCCTCTTGAATGTACTTGCTGTACTTTAAGTCCCGTTTCCATCCCCTTTCTATTAGGCGGTGGAGCCATATCCCTGCGCCAACAGTCACGATTACCATTGCAATCAAAATACCCCAGACAATTATCTGCATCGCTCACCTTTCCGCGGTTTGGCCGCTTTGGTTACCTTCCCAGCGGTCCAGATAGCAAGCACAAGGCCAGCAATTCCCGTGGTATTGCCCAGTAGTACCGCCGCTATAATGACAGCCGAATTGCCGCGTGGGATATAGAACGTATCCCCCCGCCATTCTCCCAGGCTCCACAGCACGAACGCGGTTGGCAGCCCCGCACAGAATACGCCCCATACGACCCACAACACCGCCGCCAGTAGCATTCCCGTAACCATCAACGCCTTGCCACACTCGCCGAAGTTTAGCCGCTCATAGTTCATCATGCTTCGCTCCCTTCATAAACTGATTACAATGTTTACTCTTTATGCCCCGCCACTTTCCGTAGCGTCTCTTCCGGTATCGGGCTACCCATCGCTCGTTCTATGTCGAATAGCTTCAAAGCACTTACAATCTGGTTGTGGCTTATTTTGATCTTTGGTCCCCGCCACGCCTCATACTGCCTTTGACACCGTTGTTCCCACAAGCGCACCGACTGTATCGCAATCGGCGCTACCGGCCATTCCGGCTTCACCCGTCGTAGGTGACTATTGTATATCAATTCTGCGTCCTTCGTAAGCCACACAAGGGTAGTCTCCGCGTACCACATCGCGTTCTGCCACTTATCCAGCGTCAACTGAAAGTTCGGGTCTTTTAGTACCCACGGTGTCTTCAACTTGCTCAACAATACTGTGGTAGCGTGTTCATCGGGGTATGTTGAGTCTGTGGTCTCCACACCATCGGCAAGTATCTTAACATTCAAGTCTGTAACACTCACACTTTCACCGTGCTCATTCAGGTCGTTCTGCTCCCAGCCCAGCGCCAATAGCTGCTGCACGACTATGGTACTGTTAACGTGTCGTTGTCCTAGGATGACTATGTTTATATCACTCACCTTGTTTCTCCTCCCCAGTTACCCTCTTGTCAACTATCTGCATTGGTCCTATGGTAAAAGTCCAATACCAGACCACCGTCTGCGGTGGAATCATACAAACGCTGATAACATTCTTAGGACCAACTTCCGTAAGGAACTTCAGCACTGGTTCCAAGCTCACCACTCTTACGCCCGCTTGAGCTGCTACCACTACTTTATGTGGAGCGAACACTTTCGCCTTTGCTTCTTTCATTGCCTCGCTCCTCGTTGATGTTTGTTTACTCGCCATACGCCGGGGGGTATGCTATACCGCTTGCCCCACCACTTGCAATTGTACCAGCCCTGGGTTTGTGCTGCATACATGCCCATAGCGGCCCCCAGTGGCCCGTATAGGGCCGTTTAGGGCCCAAAGGTAGCCTTTTACCGTGTTTAGCCCGCAGGCCCGTGTAGGGCCGAAAGGTAGTGTATCCGATTTCAGCCTGTCAGCAATCCGCAACCGTTTACAAAGCAACCACAAACTTTTCACTCGTTTACCCCTTCTTACCGTTTGGCGGTATAATAACTTGGCCGGGGTCTAACTACTACTATACTACTATGTATACTACTGTAGCACATCCGTGAAGAGTCGCTGCATTCGCTTGGTCAATCGCCACTTAACTTTTCCCACGATACCCCGAACCTTCTTGACCGTTGTCTGTTCCACTACCCCTATCTGCGATAGGAACCGTAGCAACGTCTTAGTCTTGTAGCCGGTCAACTGCGCCGTCATCCCAATACTCTCAGAACTCTGAGCCTTCCTAGGTCCAGCCACTTTGCTGTATAAGCTATCGATGATGTCTAGCGTCTGCCCTCGGGCCGTGTCGAAAGCTACCCGCTTCACTCTATCCATAACCTCGCTATCGACCTCTTGTTTGTTTAGCACCACGGCCAAGCAGTTTGCTAGTCGCAGATGCTGTTCTACTAACCTCGTAGCCAACTCCCGTTCAGCACTCTCATCCTGTACGTTACTTGGTCTAGCTCGCATACAGGCTACGAACTTTGCAAGCCGTGTAATGTGTGTCAGCGTTTCTGTTGACGCTTGTACACCCTCTAGCAGTTGTATTGCATTTTCGCGTAAGTGGGTTACATAGCCCCCAGTCAGTTGCATCGCATGTGATTGCTCGGGGGCATAGAGTTCACCGTTGACTTCTATTGCCCTGTTGCGTTGGGCTCGTTGAACCACCATCTCCAGTATCTCGTCCTCCAGATCCTCGTCGATACCGTCCATGATAACACAGTCAAGGAACCGTTCCCCCAACTCACTACTATCAATGGACCGTAGACTACTTGTGCCACACAGCAACCACGTCATTCGTATGTTAGTGTAGTCCGTGCTCTTGGCGTTGCGGTAGTGGGTGCGTGCCGTGCCGTCGTACAGGTCACGACCCTCACTAAGTATCTGGGGTAGATTAGGTGATTGCAGTAACGTGTCACCATCCTTTGTTATCAGCGTCTTGTCTCGGACTAGGGGTATCAGGCTATGATCCGTATTAGGGTCTCCATCGGCTGAGTAGCCACTGTGGAACCCCCGTATCGTGCTTTTGGCTAGTATGTATTGAGTGTTGGTGCTGAGTGCTTCACACAAGGTACTCTTGGCACAAGCGGCGGGGCCAATCACTTTGACCCACAGTTGGTCCCCCACACCTTTCGTAGATGTGACGGCTGCAAGCATCACGGACAGAGCATAGTCAAGCCCATCGGTCCATTTCAACGCTTTACGCCAAGCACTAATCATCTCTGTGTAGGATGAACAGGGGATACATTCCATTTCATGTTTGTCATCACCGTTGCGGGTACTGGCTCGTCCTTTACCAGTAAGCCATTCCTCTGGGACAGGTACAATCCTCTCCAGCATCCCTTCTAAAGCAACTAATCTCTGAGCTAACGGTCTTTCAACTGGCGGTGTCGGCATAGGCTTTCTCTATTCTTTCTTTTGCGATCTTAAAGTAACCATGCTCCGCATCATTATCACAACCAATAAATCTTCTGCCCAAGTTTCCACACGCTACCCCGGTGGTTCCACTCCCCATAGCGAAGTCAAGCACTAGGTCTCCTTCGTTTGTGTAGGTCTTAATTAGATATTCCATCAAAGGAACTGGTTTCTGTGTTGGGTGAACAGTTGTACCTTCACTCCTTTTTGGTAAGAGACTGCAAGGATAGTTAGTAAACTGCTGAATGTAATCTAGTGACTTTACACCCGAAGAGAACTCACCAACAGACCCTCGGCGGTTCCTTTTGTTATAGGGTTCCAGTCCTTGAGGGTAGTAAACACCGCTATCAAACACTAGAATATCTTCATGGTTTTTTAGTGGTCGTCTGTTAGCGTTTTGAAAGCCAACCTTCTTACTCTTACACCAAATCCAGCAGTAGTTGAATCCCTTCAAGTTACTACATACCAGAATAGAGGTAAACGGTTGGCTTGCTGTAAAAACTCTTGCTCTTCCTGGTTTCACCACCCTTTTCAACCCCTCCCACATAGGCTTTAAGGGGATTACACTATCCCACTTGCAAGCTGTTGTTCCATAGGGAGGATCAACCATAACCATATCAATGCTTCCGTCCTTGAGCCTTGCAAAAGTATCAAAGCAATCTTCGTTGAAGAGTTTGTAAGGCTTAGGAGGCGTGGGCATTACGTCTTTCTTTCATTGTGTTAGACAGTCACGAACATCGTAACCATGAGGTAGATCAGGAGTAAAACCACCATCTCCCCAACGATGGTAAGCAATCGTAGTGGGCGGTTTCTTAGCCTTACTCAAACTGGCAGCGACACGTTGCATCCCTACCAGTCCGGCGGGGGCAATTTCCTTCCCTGTTTTAGGGTGCTTGCGGGGGTGGTCATTGTCATACATAAGAACGCAAAACTTATCGGCAAACAGCGGCAACCAATCATCGAAGAACACTAAGCAACCTGGTGCAGCCAACACGTTAGCGTCAGCCAAGTAGCTCTTGTCTCTGTTGGCTGTGGGCGCGAGGCCCTGGGGCGTTTCCTTGCATTGACCTAGCACTTCCCAGAGCGCCATTGCATCCCACGGTCCTTCACATAGATAAACCGTTGATTTCTTAACATCGTAAAGATTGACCCCATGCAATCGGTGACCTAGAGTTGGTGTCAGCAGCAACTTCATCCGATCCTGGAACCTAATGTACTGATACAACTGAGTGAGTTTCCCCTTGGCCGAATAGCCGGGAACCAACCAGTTGTCTGTCACGATGGACCGTGCAACACCCCAATGGATTAGCGTATCCGCCTGGAGTAGCTTACGGTTATCAGCCAGAGTGTCGTACTTAGTTGTAGCGTCATCACTAGCTTTCCACAGCTGTCGTATGAACGTGAGAGCATTACCTCCTCCTTTCTCGGTGTCTCCACCGCAAGTCCAGCATCCCCACTTGCCCGTCTTCACATTGACACAGAACTTTGGTCTCCCACAGAACGGGCACTCGCCCACCGCTTCCCTATCACCCTCTTTCCAATGCAGACTGACACCGTGGAACAGGTAGGGTCGTAACTTTTCGGGGTGTATCTTAGGCATCAATACTTTCTGCATTCCCAGTAAACTGTATTGTAGCCGGGGACTGTTCCCCAGTTGCAACTGAATGTTGAGAACTCAACGACATGATCGGGGTATTCATCAAGTAGATGTTCTAGCCAGGTAAGGCTGTTGGGACAAAGGAAACGGCTTAGAATGCTGCTTGCTATTATACCACGGGCCGTCTGGGTACGCTCGGCTAGGGCATCTCGCATCGGTTTTGCTACGGTTGTGTACGTTAGGTCTAGACCCCACTCCCCTCGCATCACTTCGCCCTGTATCAGCGTCTTCTCCGTTGGTGCCATTAAGGAAATGTAAAGCTGACTAGGGGCATACTTCTTCGTCGCTACCTCATACCAACACTGCCACAAGTTACTATCCCCCAAGGGGGCACCCGCTGGGATACTGTACCAAGTCTCTGCTCCGGCCACTCGATTACGAATGTGATACAAACCTTCCCGCGACTTCTTAACGTAGTGGGTGCCCTCGTAACAGCAATCATAGTACCAATCCAGATAACCGTTCCAAGTGGGAGAAGCGTTGCCGAATTCACCAGCAGCGTATCTTCGTACGAAGTCCTTCTTAGTCAGCACTGGGGGTTTGCTCATTTTCTTATTCCCTTGACAATCTGTTGCTGCAAAGCATATAACAAATTATGCACAAAGGCGTATCCTTCATCATAACCAAGCATGTACAAGTCCTCTCCAAACAGTGTCTCCAAATCCATAGATTCAACCGCTTGGGCTGCTTGCTCTCTTGCTTCTCTCTTGATAGATTGTTTAGACCTGCTCATTTCTTCTCCTTCCAAACGGAAAAAGAATCTGAGTGTTGGTTGCGGGTAGCCCACACAATAATCCCATCCTTCCAGGTTGTGCAAAAGCAATACTGTTTACCTTTGGACGTTTCACTTACACGTCCTCCCCTAATGACATGCAGCACGTATACCATAGCCTCTTCCATGGGCATGTCTGTACGGTTATGTACTATAATCTTCCCACTCATTTTGCTTTCTCCCTTCGTTGAAGCCACTCGGTTCCGGCTAGTTTCCAATCCCATGACCAAACCTTTTCCATGTGAGCGTAGGCACCCTCGTCACCGTGGTACTGTCCCAACTTATGACGGCGGAAGGCCAAGCACATCGGCTGAGCTACACGGCACAAGAACGGTTCCGTGAACTTCCCATCAATATCGTCGATGAACAGACCACACTCTAGGTTGAACACTTTTGGGGTGTAAACCAGTGGGGGCGTGAGAACTTTGGCCCCTTGGTAAGAGACCCGAGGCAAGCTGTGCATCGTACGCTCATACTCTTGCAGCCACTCGTCAGGCTTCCACCGTTCCGTGTAGACGTGGAGGTTATTCGTCACTTGGTGATACATGCCTACTTTCAAGTCAAGCCAGATAGCGAGGTACTCCTGGAGCATTGAAAACTGGACTACGTTTGCCCCCAGCATTCCCCAGACCAGGTCGTTGCTGCGATTACAAACCATCATGTCCAATTGCTGCGCGTCGTTGATGGAGAGGTATGCGTGGGTATTGCACGGTTTATCTTTCACGCTGGTTATCGTGCCATCGGTCTCTAGCGTTCCCGTGTTACCTAGATCGGCAAGACAAGACCACATCTGAAGAACCACCCTACGACTACCCGGATCTTTCCGTAGCTCCTCTACTATCTCATACAACTGGTCGAACTGGAAGTGCCTACGCCATCTGAAACCATAGGCCCCGCGCAATACTTTACCATCGTCGGCGAACTCCTTCATGCGTGGGTTGTAGAATGCCAGAGGTTCTACGTCTTCCCTTCCCGCCAACATCCACAATGCCTCAAACAAGTGGAAGAACGGGTTGCAGTTTCTTGCACGGTTGAACAACACCCGTTCCCTTGGATGCGTGTAGGTAATCATCACAGGCTCCCTGACCTGTATGACCTCCCCCACTCTGCTCGGTCTAATAACGGTGTCAACCTTTCCTTGGGCAATGGCCGTTACCAGCCCTTTGAAGGCATCGTTGACGTTACGAAAAGTGTAGTGCATCGCTTCGCTCCTATAACAAGGCTGGAAGGGGACTGTAATACTTCAAGAACCAATCCTTGACGTACTTCACGGGGTTGTCTAGCTCGTATAAGTGGTTGTGGGGAGAAGGGAACACGACACCCTTTCCTCCAGCCACTATAAACTTTTTCACGGTTGCTTCTCTATCGTCTACCAGCACCACGTTTTCTTGTGCTAGAAGATGCTTGTGGCTTGTGATAATAAAACGGTTGAAGTCTTGCCCAAATATACCCCTAAGCCATTTTATCTTTCCGGTGTATGCTGCTAGGCTTTGGCTAGGGCAAGACACAACGTACCAATCGTCGGTGACAGACATGACTAAGTGAATTAGGTCCGTCACCCACGGGTGCATCTTTAGGTCCACCCAGAACTTCTCACCTAGCTTGTGAATGGGCTCCCAGAACTCATCTGGGGTAAGCCCCATCGGCTCGATCATATCCCACTGGCCTTTGGGTTTTGTGTCCAATAAGTGGTCATAGGTCCACCCGTGTACGGCTGCGGCAGAACCCGCAAAATCTGCCAAAACCTCGTCCATGTCAACTAGGATTCTCATGTTTGTCCCAACTATTATAAATAGGAGTGGAGTGGATAACGTCTATTTTGGTGAAAATACCAGATTTAGGTTGCAAACTGTCCCTCTGTGAGTATACTGAGGGTGTAGTTGTGGGACGTACCCACAGTGTACTGAAAACCCCTTTACAGGAGCGATGCTATGAGTAAGAAAAAGAAGAAGTCTGGAGCGAAGAAACCACTGAGCAAGACCAGCAAGAAGAAAAAGGCCAGCAAGAAGAAGGCCAGTAAGGCGGCTGCGCCAAGGGCAGTCAAGAAGGGCGCCACCAAAAAGAAGGGCAAGGTAGCTAAGAAAGGCGCCAAGAAGAAGAAAGGCACTAAGAAGACGGCGAAGCGTGAGACCGGGGGTCTTAGCGTGAACCAGATCAAGGTGCTGAAGGCACTCAAGAACACTGTAGTTGGACAAAGGGAATTGACCCGTGTCCAGCTTAGAGAATCCACCGGGATCAATAAGAAAGGAATCTGCGCCAAACTGCTCGGCGCAGCTACCCAAGAAGGTATGGGTGTTGGTGGTAAGCAGAGCCTTGCCGGTCAAGGACTGATCACTATCAATCAGTACGAGGACAGTCGGCGGCTCCATATGGCAATCACCAGCAAGGGCAAAGCCAAACTGGCTCAGGCCGACAAGTAAACAAGGTACAAACACGACTACCTCCAAATCACCCCTGGCTCTTTGAGTTGGGGGTGATTTATTTATGATTACACACTGTCTGTTCGCAGAGTGGTTGGTCTATTGGGGCTACCCGCTTTCGCCCACAGTCACACTTAACAAGCCACCCTCGCCCCTCTATATATCGCTGTATCAACACCGTTCCTATCTTCTTGCCCACGTACAAACTAGGGTTATTCGTCAAGTACCTAAGACACGGCCTGTAGGAACACTTAGCACAACGGCCCACCCTCTTGTGGTAGATTGCTGGGTACATCCGTTGGAGTTTCTTAAGTCTCCCCTGGGTAGCTTTCTCAATAGGGAACCCCGCATAGCTAAGCAGATAAGTATACTCTTGCCTTCCCCAGTCCTCACCCCACCGTAGCTTCACACCTATTGAAGCCATCGTAGCCGTTATGTCAATTCCCCAACTGTCTAAATGTATTTTAGGAGCTATGTATCTAGGATGGCTAGCAAGAAACTTATCTACTTCCTTCTGACGAACCTTACGAGCGGTGGCTTGCCAGTAGTAGATGTTCTGTGCTTGGTAGATACTCCAGTCTGGATGCCTCTTGAACATTCTCCTAACATGATTACCCAAACGGTGTTTGATATAGATGAAATAACACTCGTCAAGACAAATCTCTAGAGGAACCATCATAGGAGGACAGCTAATTCGCTTGCAGAAGTTACTACACCCTCTAGGATGCCCGTGGTAAGGCGTGCCACACAGTCCTATTATCTTCTTGTCCCACACTGGTTTCACTTTGGCCCACGGCATAATTTAGCTTCTTAACTTTTCTAGCACTTTGACTAATGGTCTTTTCCAATCCAGTACAACTACATCGTGACCGGCTGCTACACACTTCGGTTGAATACGTTCCCAGATTCGATGCCAGTTTTCTTCCAGGTTCTCAGTATTAGGTGGTTTGAGGTTTCCTTGGCGCTCCCGTCGTTCACGAACCCGCTGGATACACCGTTTCTTAGGTGTGTTAAGGAAGAAGAATGTGTAACCGTAGTCCTCTAGTTCTTTAGCAAGGTCGCTGTACCTTTGGAAAGTATGTGCCACAAATATACCCTCCAGCAAGACGTGGTGGTAATGCTTAGCAAACAGTCGCACTCGTCTCACTACTTCATCCGCCTTGCTTATGCAGTCACAACCACCGCTTTTTGAGGTGGTAGCATACTTTCCTAGTAACCCAGTATCTATAGATTTGAGGTGGTAGCCTAGACGCTCACCATCTTCCTTGATAAGAGTGTGTCTGTACTTTCTTAGTAGTCGGTACATGATCCAACTCTTTCCACTACCATGCGTTCCGCGTATGTCAAGAACCGCCATTATGTTTCCTTATATCCCTGGGTACAGTTGTTTAGGACGACCTTCGCCAAGAAGTGCCCGACTGTATTTATCAAACTCACAAAGGCAATTCTGCCAGTCCATAGCTTCCATGCGATTCGTCAACTCAAGCGGCAAGAAAGTTTCGCATGTGACTATCATCTGTCTCAGCCGCTTTTCAAACTCTTCTTGCTTGATAGGCGTTTTGATATCTTGCTCCAGCAGCCGATTCAAGCCACGGCGAGAGCCAGGCCCAATCGGGGCCCACCTGTTCCTATCTCGCCACTTTCCTTTCATCGCCCAACGCAGATCCGCTACCACTTGCCCCGCCATAAATGGCCCAAACCCGTAGTGGCCTAGAACGTGAGTCCAAGTCTGCTCCATGCTGTTAGTATCGACAATACACCTCTTGAGAGGATGCACGTAAAAGTCTACCACCGATTCTATCTTGTCCAGGCCATCTTTTCCACTAACTACGTAAGCACCGTTGAATACATTGTTCCCGGCATCACGATGCTTCCGCAGTTTGGCCTTAACTGCGTTGGGTCGCCACCGTTTCGGGAACCCAATAACCTCAAGAGCGGTAGGCAAGTTGATAAATCGTGCCAGGGCGCAAGCAATCAGCATGTTGGGGTGATCAAAGTTTGGTTTGTACCAATGCTTGAGAAGCCATCGAGACACTTTATCATCCATGCGTACCACGTTGCAGAATCGGTAGCTTTGGAGAATACTATCATCCGTCCAAGGTTTGGGTTTCTTTTTCTTCCTAAGCAGACGTATCTGTTCACGTTCTCTGATCCAATACAAGAACCGCTCAGCTGGTTCTAGCTTGGCTACGTCTTCGATCTTCATCACTGTGCTCCTAGGCTAGACACTTGAAACCACCGCTGCTAGAAAAACTAACAGCAGGATAAAGAGTGGGAGCATACAGATTACACACCCACAACCAAACATTCCCTTCGCACAGCCGTCGAAGGCTTCCCCAATTCCAGGCTCTTGCTGGTTCTTGAATCTGGCTTTGCTCATGGTTGCTCCCCTGGACCTGTGTCCTCTTCTTCTTGGATACGTACTGCCATTTCTTTATCTGCTATGATTGTACGTCCATCGGGTAGCTTCTTCTCCCACATCCAGGGACAACGTGGTACTGGACAGGTGTGGTTCCATCCGGCTTCCCTTAGAAAGTCGATTTCAGCGTTGTTTGCTTCGACACGAAGTGTCTTAACACGTTCTAACAGATTACTCATAACTGCTCTCCTAAGTAAAAGGGCATCCGTGCCCCGGTTGGTTGTTCTACACCGTGGTCGGTTTTCCCGTTTTCTCTGCGTCGTGGGTAAGCCGTTCCACCGCTTTGCCTATTTGTCGCTCAAATATAGGAGCAAGTGCTTCACCGAAGAACTCTACCCAGTAGTCGGCAAACCTTTTGGGTGCAACACTTCGTGAAAGAACTTTCTGCTTCACTCCCCTTTCTATCCTACACTTGTTCAATTCGGTCTGTGACATACCTTGTCGGGCGTATCTTAGAACCCACTCCTGGAAGATTAGATCGCCTCCTGTCTTTGGAAAGTACAACCCAGCAATCCTATTGGGGCCCCTGTCGGGAAGTTTCCCACCCGGTATACACCTTAGAGCCTCCTCCTCATTCTTAGGGGGGTTGTCCTGAAAGGATGTATAGTACATCCTAGAAACAGAGCAAATACACACGTCAAACTTGTTACTGTTTTCAAGCTTTCTCCTAGCTTGGCCTAGAAGAATAGCTATCGCCCGAGGAGTCTCGGGGGCTTGACCGTCCAAGGGCTCCAGCAATTGTTCGACCGTGGGAGCCCTGTTTCCCTTGTCCAAATAAGCTAAGGCAGTTTGGACAATAACCTGACTAGCAGGTACCTTTACTTCTTCCAACATAATCATCTCCTACTTTTTGGACCCTTTAACTTTGGGGAATTGCCCTCAATCTTGTCAATCATTCCTTGACAACGATCAATAATCCGTTTAAGAACCACTGTTAGATTCTTCTTATCACCGTCCCTAATATCGTCACGGTGTTTAGCTATCTGTTTTAGCTCTTCTAACCTGGGACTCCTAGGTCCTAGGAACTTGTCCAGGTCCCTCGTAAGTTTCAATGCAAACTTTTCTACCGAAGGAATTGTCTTTGTCCTCAATGCCTGCGACTTCTGCATCTCTCGTTTTACTTGGTCTATAGTCGCCTTACTCTTCTTGGTTTTTGGATCAGGTCGCATAGACTTGGCTGCCCTACTAGCCGCCCGTCGCGCTACGTTCTTTCCCTTGGCCTTCGTTCTCTCTTGCGTCTCAGGGTCTGACGTTGCTTTGGCTGCCTGTTCATAAGAGCGACTTATGCGAACTGCCTCCCGAGCTATTTCCTCAGCTTGACTACTTGTTAGACCATCATATGCCTTGGCAGGCACCAACCCTTCCTCTATGGCTTCTAGCGCAGCCAAGGCATTGCGCACACGCGGTGACACCTGTTTGCCACACATCCACCCGAGGAACTTTGCGATAGACGTGGCGTTGTAAGGTTTGGGTAGAGATTTAAGGTTGTTAAATCTCTTAGACGCTCTCAGAAACGACGGGGCATTCCGTATAGAACTAAGTCCCCCATCCATCTGTTGTGGTTTTGGCAACTCAATCTTCCCATCCGCGTATGCCTCGACCACAGCGCGAATAGTCTCCTGTTCCACTTCCGCAGACGTGCCATACTCATTTGCGTTTTCATCGGCCATTATCCGAAGCATATCCTCATCACTCAAGTCCCGGATAATCAGGTTCATACGAGCCTTCTTACCAAACTTTTGCTTGAAAGCCATCCAGCGGTGGTGACCGTAAGCCAACTCTACGTGATTGTTGTACTCCCGTCCCACTACGTTATCCCAGAATCCTGTTCGGCCCATAGAGCCTACCAGCATTGTGATCTTTTCCTCACTGATGGGATACCGATTCATTTTTCGGAACGGATTTGGCCGAACCTTACTCAACGGAATTGTTTTGTGCATACTATTACTCCCTTCTATACAGACTCGCTCCAAGTTTCTGGGTGATAGTCAATCCCAACCGGGGTTGGGACTCCAATATCGTCGCCTCCTCGTTCCATCAGCTTCTGTATCTTCCTAATCTTGGGTCGGTTCTTTCCTTTGGGAAAGTCGAAAATCAATTCGTCGTGGACCTGCATGATCATAAAGTAATTCTTCAACCGTGACCGTGTGTTAAGAGTGTTGAGGTATTCTTGCACTCTGACCATCGCTTTCGCCATCCATTGCATAGCCGTGCTCTGCACATGGTAATTGAACGGTATCGTTGGCTGAACTTTGCCCCACTTGCCCTTGGGACAGTACAGAGGATAGCCACGATTAGGGTCTACGGTCTTATCGGGTATCGTTTCGACGTAGCCAAACTCCTCCGCGTGGGCTATCATCTGTTGGTTTAGGTCGGCCACTTTACCAAACCGTCGCTGTATGCGTTTTTGCGCTCCCTTAACATGATAAGCACGGTCGGCAGTACCTGACCTCTCTATCGCTCCATATTGCACGGCAAAGTTTCCATTCTTTAACCACTGATACCAAGTGGCTGCATATATTTGCTTACACTCCACTCCATGCTTAGCAAACATCTTAGGGTGTAGCGTATCAAAAATCAGCAAGTGATAACTACCGTAGTAGGGAGGCTCGTCATCCCGCTCAAACAGGTCGATCATCTCCTCTTCGCCTGCTTCGTAAGCGGGTATCCTCAATTCGATGTTTTTGGCGTCTAAGCTCCACCACTCACGACCCGGCGCAGGACCAAAGCAATACCGCAGATTGAATCCCTCTTGCTTGCTGATGTTCTGCTCGTTGGGGTGTGAACTGCTCCACCGTAATGTCTTGGCACCTGTAGGATTCAGAGAAGGGAAGAGCCTGTACCAGTTCTGCTTTTGGACTGCTCCGCAATGGTAGCAACGAGACACTCTACAAGACGACCCGCAATAGTCACACTCATGGTCATCTGCTTTGGACTCCTGGAGAGGCAGCCAGAATCTTTCGTACCCTTCCATGTAGTTGATAGCCGTGTCCCGCTTGCGCTTGTCTAGTAGAGCGTCAACAAACTTGCCCCTCCTACCATGCAACTGCTCCCTAAATCCCTGTATCGCTTCCTTGTTAAGTGTAATGCGACCACTCTTGCCGAAGCCTCGTTTCCTATCCGTAACCAACGGCACAAGGTTCAACCCCGTGCTACTCTCTGCAAAGTCTAGAAGCGAGCCGTTGTTACCTGACTTGGGTAACTCTAACTCGTGTCCTAGCTTCTTGGCAATACGGACACACGTTCTACCAGCTTTCTTAGACTCCTTACTGAACACCCGTCGCAACTCTTCCAAACGCTTACCACTGAGCGTGACACCACGGTCCTCCATCTCATAGGCAACTGGCAACACCTTCAGTCGTTCCAAGTAGATCTTCCATAGCTTGCGTTTCTTCAGCAGCTTCTTCTGCGCCTTGAATAGAGGCAGGGTAGAAGCGCTGTCGCTGTTGGCGTACTTACTACAAACTATCCACCATGGATGCTTCTTCCTAAACTTCTCCCTTTGTGCGATAGCCCGTGGAAGCCACATATCATTCGCCCAAGGGTTGCTCTTTGCAGCACTAGGTATTTCAGGCATCCCAAACTCAGCAATTTGCCAGTCGGGATAGTCGCTTTTGGCCTGCCGTCGCGCCTCCATTGTAGCCTGTTTGATCGCTCTCTCATAAGGCTCCAAGTCAATCCCCAGATATATTAGGACCATGGTTGTTAGATCGTGGGCTTCATCCGACTTGAGCAGGTGACCTGCTAGAAGCGTATCGTAGACCTTATCCCAGTCCCACCTTATGCCAATCCTACACAAACCAGTCACGTCAAACTTGGCATTTTGTAACACGATACGGTCAGCCCTGTCTATTTCGTACTGTAGTTCAACTAGATCCTTCTTTGGAACATGTACGGTACGTCGTATAGGATCTACGTCCCACTCCCACCACGTATTCACCCCTTTCCCATCACAAATCGTAACCAAGAAAGGACAAGCACCATGGCGCAGGTCAAGTCCCGTGCATTCACTGTCTAAGCTGATCATCCTAGGCATTGTAGAACTTCTCCCACTGCTTCTGTGTCTTGTGTTTAGGTGGATGCTCTTTTCCGTTGAGCACTAGCCTCCAGTCACCCCACGCAACCGGAAACTCTTCGGGTGGGTCTAGCCTATGTAGTCCCACCTCTTTCAACACCCTGTCACCGTGGTTGTGTATGTCCCTGAACTTTCTATGACTTACTTCACCCCTCTCAAACAAAGCATCCAACCGCCCCGAATGGATATAGTTGTGACATAGGTGGCAGAGTGGCACGGTTTCAATGTACGTCATTCGCCCCAGCAAGTAGTCAATCTCATATACCTCGTGGGCTTCCAACCACTGACGGTACTTCGCTTCGTGCTTCCAAACACCGCAAGCAACACAGTGGAAATTGGTTGAACGGTAGGCTGCTTTCCTAGTCTTGTCCCACCAGACGCCTCCCATAACTTCCCTAGGCGCTACACCGTGCATAGGGTTGGGAACATTACGGCAGAGCAGTATCTCCGGTCGTCTTTTCCACGCCGGTTTGGGCTTGATCTTTACACCCTGTTTCTTTAGGTCACGAGCGAGATTCACAGCCGGTTCCTTCCACCTTGTTTCCCAGTGCCACCACACGGCACACACGCCCAAGCAAAACTCTTACTGGACACCCTAGTGCCACCACAGGCGACACACGCACCAACCCGCCGTAGAGGCTTACGTAAGGGCTTAGAACGCCTTCGCTTTTTGCGTAGTGGCTTGGGCACGGGTAGCTCCTAGTGTAGAAAAGGCTTGGCAGACAGGACCGAGGTAAAGCGGCAAACCTCAACCTCATTGTTACAGGCCGACAACCTGCCAAGCCGCTTGTGAAAACCCGGCAGGTGACCGGCGCTTGGACACAATGGATGAACAAGCACCGATCAACCCACCGGGGAGGCAACGACAACCTATTCGTCTCCCTCCAACTTGTCCCAAGGAACCGCCTTGTAGACTTTGTCATCCTTGAGGTTCTTGAGGGCAACAGTTTCCTTACGTTTGTTGACCACAGTTACTTCGCACTCAATAGCCTTCTTGGCTCTCGGGGGCTTGTAAAGGTAGACATCTTCTACCTTCGGCTCCCACTCATCCTCCTCATCTTCTTCCTCTTCCTCCTCCTCTTCATCGTCTTCCTCATCTTCGTCCTCTTCCTCATCTTCCTCGGCATCCCCGCCACCGTCGTTGATAGCCTCCTCTAGCTCCGTCCAAGTTTCATACTCCTCGGGGTCCATCCCTTTCTTCTTCGCCAACTTAGACAACTTGAGTTGAGCCGCTTCATCATCGGCGTCGGCCAGTTCCCCAAGGGAATCCTCATCCTCGTCGGGCTCATCTGCCGCATCGTCCTCTTCTTCCACGTCGTCCCCGTCTTCACCGTCGTAGTCGCAGACACCCGACCACTTCTGGTTGACGCGGGGGTTGGGGTACTCAGGTGTGGGATCACCCTGCCAAGTGCTGAAACGAATGTGTGGCTTCTCCTTCTTGATAGCCGCCGCCACGTCTTCCAAGTCGTCCACACTCATGCCGTCGGTGTCAACACCCAACTTCCGCAACTCGTTGAGAACCCAATCAATGTGCTCATCAATACCCTCTCGGCTTCTACCGGGGGTTTCGCACACGGGTTCCATGATCTGAGTACGCAATCCTTCAATGGGAGCCCCACCGTGTTTTTTGGGGAGTACGACGATTGCCGCCGCAAGGAAGAAATACTTCCCTTTGTTCGCCCCTTTCTCAAACTTGCTGAACCGGCAGTCCACTACCTGCGCAACACCACCCTCAATCCCTGGTGGCAACTCCACGATTCCCATGCGGGTTTCGTCTCTTCCGTGAGTCTTCACCGCCTTCTTTCCTACCTTGCCAATCTGGTCAGCAAGGCTACTCTTCTTCGACTGCTTAGCCATAGTGAATCACTCCTACTTGAAAAAGAAACATTGAACTTGAAACACAACTACGCTCTCTCCTCCTTCTCCCTCTCCCTCTCATCGGATTCACGCAACTCTTTCATCTCCTTGGCGGCCAACGCCCTCCCCTCTGGTGAGCGATGATCGATAGCCTTCTTCTCCCTCCCTTCCTGTTTAATAGCTTCGTAAATCTCTTCACGGTGAACAGGTATCTCGCTGGGAGCATCTATTCCCAATCGCACCTTATCCCCACGAATGTCCACCAGCGTTACCACGATGTTATCGCCAATCATAATCGACTGGCCTTTGTTCCTACTGAGCACCAACATTGCAAACTCTCCTTTGTTTACTACGTTTGCCTGATTAGAGCGTTGATCTTCTTGTAGTCGGGGTCAACGATTACGTCAGGCAGACTCGCTCCTTTGGGTAGCCGAAACTTCGTTGTATACACCGCGTCCGGCGCTGTACGAATACAGTATTGTACGCCTTTACCGGGCTTTTTTGTTGTTACACTTTTTCCGCCTACCTTCACCGTTTTCGACACCATCTTAGGACGAATAAACGTCTGACAAATATAGTCACAAGCCGGGTTGAGCCAACCCGTTACCGATGGAGTAAGCGCCGATGCTACATAGGGCATTAGCAGGTCACCGTCCGAGTCTGTATTGAACTCCCGCTCCTGCGCGACGATGACAACATTCTGCTCAATACTAAGGATAGCCCTCAAGATTCCCTTCATCTGCAAAGCGCACTGTCCCCACTGTTGCTGGCTTGCCAGTCCCCACGACCGTTGAGCAGGCAACTCATCTAATCCCAGTAGCTCCTTCAGAACCATGTCCTGCAACCCGGTGGCATGATCGAGTACCAGCGTCTTGAAGTCCCCCATCCGCTCTAGCAGTTTGAACACATCCAAACTTTCCTTGATGACCAAAGGTTCAATTGTCTTCCGGTACTTTGGGGTGTCAATGCTCTTTAGCTCACCGGGACGCTTGCCCCCAGAACAGACAATAGCGAGAATAGGCTTTGGGAAGGTCGCCCATAGAGTGGTCTTCCCTGTACCACTTCTACCGTATAGGTTGATCTTTACTCCATCGGCCATGTCCCAAGCGGATCGAAGACTACCCTGTTTCTTCTTCCGCTTGGTCGTCTGCTTTTTCACTTTCGGCATTGTTTTCTAGCTCCTTCGTAAAGTTAGATAGCACAGCCACACTATGAAAGCTATTTGCGTCAATGTGTTTGCCCAAACAGCTACAGACAGAGGGCACTCGGTGGTCGCTAATAGAAAGTTCATTACGTTAGCTCCGTGAATAGTGGTTTGTTTCGTTGTAATCCCAACTCGCTCCCCGACTTTAGGTACTCATCCAACTCCGTCGATCCTCCCTTCGCCAAGGCGCTGTAGATACCGTAGGGTGTACGCCAGTGGTGCGAATCGTCGAACGGGTCAACCACCCCAGCAGGACTAGCAATCCAATGATACCAGTCACACATCTGCTCTAGGATAGGATCAAGGAACTCCTGTCTAAACCTTCTAATGTCCAAGGAGGACACTTCAACCTTCCACCGCATGAAGAAGTAACCGGGATCGTCCTCAATAGTTTCCCTGACCCTTGCGTAAAAGTGTTCCTTCGTCTCTTCAGCCTTCTTCGCTGTAGCCTTGTGCCTGCGGATGCTTCCCTTGCCTCCCGACAGTGGTCTCCGCACCGCGTTGTACCGTACTCCTGCCAAGGGAGGGAAAGTCTCAAAAGACACTTCCAAAGCAATCAGGTAGATCATTGTCTGCAAATCAAACTCTAACTGATTTTGAATCTGCGACTCAACAATTTCCCCTTTTGTCTTATTCTCCTGGAGATAAACCAGCGCCTTCTTCCCCTTACCAACTTGGTCTACACTGTCCCACTTCCCTCGCAGCCGTACAACACGGCCCGAAGGTAACTCGTAGGGGACGTTGAAAACTTCCTCCGCAAGCAACGGTGTGCGCTGTTTGACGTCGGGATGTTTCTTCCAGTAGCGCACGTAGAGAGGAAACTGAACTAGGCAGACCTGATACCAGTGTTCAATCTGCTCCTGTTGGTGTTTGTACCTTTTACAGAGGGCACGACAATAATCTTGTAACTCCCTTACCCATGGAGCAGAAACCAACTCTACAGTAGGATTTCCACAAGCAGCATAAGTCTCCTCACAGACGTGCCACATCTGCCCATACTCAATAGTATGACGGAACTCATCGACGCCTGCCAGCCCCTCTATGTGCCGCAGCCGAAACCGCTCACGACACGCTAGAAAAGCGTTGATCATTGACTGGGTAACACCGTCAACCTCTGGCCCTTTCCACAAGGGCTCCTTAGACTTCTTGCGCCTCTTCTGCACTCTCTTTAGGCTTTTGCCTATTCGCTTTTTGGTAGCCATAGTTTCGCTCCTGTTGTTGTTGCCCATGCTATTATAAAGGGTAGCACGGTTAAAAGGTAAACCTACCCACGGCCAACTATCCCGCCGGTCATTATCGTCGAGCGAATGTCGATCAGCACGCTGGTGGTGGCGCTCGGTTCGCGCTTGGCAACCCGGGCCACGGCGTCCACACTGTTAACTACCGAGCCAACCTGTTGATTTAACAGCAGCGTTCTACCGCCATCGTCAACGCCAATTAGATCACCAATCTCGAATGTGTTACTGTAACAATCGAACTCAAACACGCCGGTGGTGGCAACTCGTACCGGATCGGTGTTGTCATCAGAGTCTGTGCTTCCGGGTAGAGGCCGAAGACTACGTTGCATGGCCACGCCGAGAAACTTATCGGCGAATTGCATCTGCCCTGGATTGGAAAACTTGCTCAGGTCTAACTTGGACGCTGGCTTTGCATCATCAACATCCAACCACAGCAAATCACCAACTTCAATCACCGTCTCAGCATCGACGGCTGCTACCACAAGGTTGATGTCCCCGTATCTCCAACGCATCTTGTCACTCATGTTACGCTCCTCTAAAAAGGGTTGAAACGAAAATTAGAAAGGGACTATAGATCCTCAACAGCGTCCCTCAGCCTCACAATGTTTCTCTGAATTGCCAGCCCCTTCTGTGATGCGTCCATCCGTAGTATAGCTGCTGGATGTATGATTGCCACTATTCTTGGTACATTATAGGGCGATAGACTTTCCACCATTTCTGATGCACGCTTCGCCGGTAGCTTGCCAACGTACACTACCAGATCGGGATTGACAAGCACTACAAACTCCCTCAGTCGGGGAGCGCACGCTTGAATACACTTCTCCGGGGGCTCCTCTACCTTACTGCCTTCGTTGTCTCTGGGGATGCAAGCTACAAGGTTTGTCATCACCACTCTACACCGTGCTGGGAAAGCCTCCTCGATCATCTGGTCTAGCAGTTTGCCTGCCGGTCCGACGAAGGGACCACCAATCACATCCTCGCTGACGCCAGGGGCCTCCCCGATAAACAACACGTCAGCAGGTAGCTTTCCCCTAGCCAGCACCACCTGAGTTCGGCCCTTGTGGAGAATGCACTTCTTGCATCCCAACCACCGCTTCTTATGCTTCTTGTAGGGTGTCATGTCAGTTCCTTCCCAGAAAGTCAACGTTGATCTTTGCTACCTCTACTGCACTTCTGTCGCTGATTTTGTCGCTCACATCCCTTACTTTTTTAGCTGAGATGCTCTCCGTTTCTGTTGTTGGGTCGGCAAGCACCTCACAAGCTGCCTGTCTAACTGTCGGGAGGTGGGAGGCACTTGTAGACAGTTGCCAGAGAATAGCTAATGCAACAGGAAGGTACACTCGGATCTCTTCCTCAGACAGTGTTTCCACCACCTTCTTGGCAACCTCATATTTCCTGTCATCTGTTGGTCCGTTCATAATGTTCCCATAATCTTTCGTTTACAGTATTCGGCTATGAGCAGCGCATCCGCCGTTGCTAGAGTTACATCTACATCGGGAAACAACTGCTGAGCATTTCCCTTCAGCCGGTTCTTGAATTGCGTTTTGCTTTCCTTCTTCTTGCGGAAGGGAATACGCAACCCCTTCAACCACGCTTGAGGTGACACCTCCCCGAAGGGAATGCCCCTAGCTGTTAGAGCCATTCGCAATCCACCATACCCCCAACCGAAAGTAAACATGGCACGGGCAGCATTGCCTGGCTGAGAACCCACCTTCTCAATAACTGCAAACGGAACGCATCCATTGGGAACAGCCACAAACCAATCCCAAATATCCCGCTCGGTAATAGGCATCTTCGTGACTACTTTCTTATCCCCTCTTTCCGGGAGAAGTACCAGCCCTCCCGTTTTGCCGGGGTCGATGCCGATATAGTACCGCCTTGGTAGCGGTCGCCTAAAAGGTTTCTTCATTATCGTACTCCCGCCCTGGGACCACGCTTCGTAACAAACACCTTCAGCTTCGCCAATATGCGGTCCCCTTTACTAGATAGGTAGTTTCCTTTACCTTTGCTAACAGTGGGATTGGAAATAAGAACCCTCACATATAGGCCTCTAGCAGCAGCGGCGCCGCGCACTTGCACGCCCATCGAGTGAACCATACAATTAAAGTCTCTACCCTGGACCAGGGTAAACTGGTCTTTTTTGAACCACCTGTCCCAAGGATGCCTCTTTTGCTTCTTTGACATATCACGACTCCTTACGTTATGTGTACAGATTCGCAAACCGCCCCTATTATACATAGTAGCCCAAAATTATGCAAGGCTACCGCCTGGCAGCCCAAGTTTGTACCATATTGCACCATAGCAAGCAATTTTTTGGGGTTGCTATTGTAACCGTGGGTGGGTATACTGGTACACGCCGGGGTCTACTACCGTACATACTACTAAGTACCACACCAATAGAAGGGACGTGTACCCGGTCCATGGTGTTGTGCAAAGGAGCACAGCCGAAAACGGAATTCGTACGAAAGGGAAGCGTACTATGGCAACAGCAAAACGAGGGAAGAAGAAACCCGCCAACAGCAAACCCACAACTGAAAGAGAGGTAGTCCACAAGAGCGTCTTAGCTAAAGTGTACGACACCACACCCATCACCACCAAGTTAGCCAAGAAGCTACTTGGTTGGCAAGAGGAATCGAGTAAGGACAAGTTCGGTTCCAACTTCTTATTCAAGGACGTTCACGGCCACAAGGTTCGATGTACTAACAACATCACCAATCGGCCACTCTACCGCAACATCCTAGAAACTCTTAAGCAAGAACACTTGCGAAAGCGTTGGCAACTCAACGGTGAAACTATCATCATCGGCAAAACCGGCCTGATTCTCAACGGCCAACACACTCTCATCTCTCTAGTTCTCGCTGCCCAAGAGTGGGAACAGAACAAAGGGATTTGGGACTGGGAGAATGAGCCGACTATGCAAAAGGTGGTCATACTAGGCATCAGCGAAGACGATGCTACAGCTAACACGATGGACACGTGCAAACCCCGCAGTCTCTCCGACGTTATCTACCGTAGCAAGTTCTTCGCTAACCTGTCAACTAGGGAGCGTAGAATTGCCAGTCGCACCGCTGACTACAGCGTCCGGCTACTGTGGTCACGAACAGGGGCTATCATGGATGCCTACAGCCCCAGGCGCACTCACGCTGAAGCCCTAGACTTTATCGCACGACACCCACGGCTGTTAGAGTGTGTTAGCCACATCGGCGAAGAGAACGGTACGGACAACAAACTCGGCAAGTTTATTTCCCCAGGTTACGCTAGTGGCCTGATGTATCTTATGGGTTCCAGCAGTACCGACCCAACAGTGTATCACCGTGCCGACACCCCAAAGGAAGATATGCTGAAATGGGACAACTGGGACAAAGCCTCTGACTTCTTCGTAATGTTAGCAGGTGGTGCTAAAGAAGTGGCAGAGGTTAAGGCTTCTATAGCTATGCTAATCAACGACGGGCAAGACAGTGTGATCGCTCGTTGTGCCATTCTATCTAAGGGGTGGCAACAGCACGTCGCCAACAAACTTATCACCGCCAAGAAGCTGAGGTTGGAATACCTTAAAGATCCCAACAGTGGGAAGAGTAAGCTAATAGAGATTCCTACCGTCGGCGGTATAGACCTGGGCAACCCAAAGGAAGCTGACGTGCCTATTCGCCAGCAACCTGTTCCCACTGAGATACTACAGCAGAAAGAGCAAACGCGCGACGACAACGAAACTAAGAAGCGGGAAGTGGTCAAGCGCAGTCCCCGTCGCAAGAAGGGCAAGGGCAAAGCCAAACCCACCATCGCACCAGGCAAACTGGTTTGGGTCGTCGAGGCGGACGGTGAACACTGGCAAGGAAAGGTCGTCGAGATACTGGGCAAGAACGCCAGACTAACAGTAGGTCAATACTTTCAAGGCGCAGGCAATACACGCACGGCACCCCTAGCCACTTTACAGTTCAACCAGCCCACTTAGCCAAACCCGGCACGGGTCGGGGGTATTCTCCAAATCTAGCCCTTGGAGCGCCCCCGACCCTCTTTACTGGGGCAATCTGCCCACTATTATAAACAGTTGGCTACACCGTAACCCCTTACCCCACAAGCTATTATAAATAGGGACCTAAAGTATTTGCCCAAAATGCCTGGATTGGTGTTGCGTTATAGGCGGGGTAGCGTATAATAGGTGTAGTAAACAAAGCAACCCCTATTACGAATGGAGCAAAGCGATGAAAACTTACAGAGTTACCCTGGAGGTTGATGTACCCGACGACAACTTTAACCAGCTTCACAAAGACGTAACCGATCGGGAGACAACGGTCGAATCGTCCATTGAAGACCAGATTACTAACCTACAGGGCTGGCACATCGGAAGGGTGCTGGTTGCCACTGAAAAACCGGGGGGAAAACAATGCCAAAGCCACTAGACATTTTCGTACTGGCAGCAGCCCTTGCGGTTGCACTTTTCACCCTATGGGCCTGCGCTCAATAACAAGGAGACCACAGTCATGGACCGATACGACATGAACGTAACCGTGTACCCCTCCGAACCCAATAGGGACAACACAAACACTTTCTTTTCTGTTATGGCCCACAGCCCCGAAGACGCCCGGCGCAAAGCTATCGAGCTACTACAACTCAAGGGAAGGTGGGTCCGCAACTTCAACGAGTTTAGAAGGAGGAAACTACATGACACCTAGTCAAGCAGCAGAAGTTATCGGGTGCTGCGCCAGCCACGTTCGCACGCTTATCCGTAAGGGTAAGCTGCAAGCGAAGAAGGTGCCCGCCCCTTACAACCCCATGGAGTACCGTTATGAGGTGTCCCCCGAAGAAGCCTTACGATACCGCGACAAGCCCCAGACCGTAGGTTTCCCTCGCGGTCAATCCCGTAACAACGAGGAGCGATAATCATGGCACAATGCCCAAAGTGTAAACGCAACTGGCTCTGGGACTGGGAGCAAGACATCTTTCGTCTTAAGAACGGCACTGAGTGCAAAGAAACCATCCGCAAAACCGAAACCGACCCCCGTGCGGAAGACGACATAGAGTGCCACTGCTTCTGCGGGAAACTACTCGGCGTCTTAGGTGGGGAAGGAATCAAGCAAGATCCTCTCGCCTGGAAAGGCATTGACTGGGAAGCCCCTAGCAACTACTACGAACAACCAACCCCTAAGACAAGAGGAGCGAACCCATGAGTAAGAAGAAACCGATTGCGAAGACCGCGAAGAAGAAAAAGGTTGCCAAGAAGAAGAGCATACTATCCCCGGAGTTGCAAGACAAGGCTGCCCGGCAACTTATTCGAGAAGGTGCCAGAGCTACTAAAGGAAAGAGGCAAGTCATCCAGTTGCTACTCGGTGATGGCAAAACAAAGCAACCTATGTCCGCTACTGTTTTTGATTATCTAGCCGTTCACAAAGAAATTGACCGTGACGCCGAACCAATAGACGGCTTATGGACAATCACACACATCCCAAGCGGTCTTGGTTTCCCGGACAAATACGACACTAGGCGGGAAGCGTCGGAAGTAACCTGGCTAATGAACCAGAAACTAGACCACAGCAATGCAAAAGAACTTGACATTGCTGAAATCAAAAGAAGATTCTTTTGGTATGGTGGACGCACCGACGACATTCCGTTTTTTCTGTTATCGCAAGTTAAGTAACCAACCCCAAACTTTAGGAGCGAAACGATGAAGAAGAAAGAGATTAGGAAAGGCGCGTACTACGTCGCCAAGGTCAACAACAAACTCACGACCGTCCGCGTCGACGATATTCGTGAATATCATGCAGTTTCTATGTGTACTGCTTACCACGTTACCAATATGGCTACAGGACGGAAAACCATCTTCCGCAGTGCCCAAAAGTTCCGGCGGGAAACGTCTGTGATTCCCACCAAGAAAAAGCCAAGACCCGCCAAACCTGCTCCACACACCGTTCAGCAGGAGTTTGAAACCGTTAAACCTAAAACCTGCGGAGACAAGCAATCCGGTCTGGCTGATGCTCTGCGTAAACGCAAGGACATGGGCGTAGACAAGTCGCCACACCTTATCGTCGAGGCCCTCGCGGGCACGGGCAAAACAACTACACTCGTGGAAGGACTCAAACGGGTGTTAGGGCAAGACACCCTAATCACCCCCAGCCCCCAACAGGCGGCCATCTGGGAAGCCATGGAGCTAAGCAAGAACAAAGCCCACACCGTTGGCTTCGTAGCGTTCAACAAGGCGATTGCAGTAGAGTTACAAGGGAGGGTTCCGCTGGGTTGCAGCGCCATGACAATGCACTCAATGGGCTTCAGCGCAATCCGCCGAGTCTTCGATGGGGTACAAGTCAGTTCCTTCCGCGTGCAGGATATCATCAGCGATATTCTCAACACTGATAGCCGCGACCTACGAAGGGAACGAATGCCACTCCTCCAAGCAACGGAAAGGCTCGTCAGCTTGTGCAAGATGAATCTGGTCGCAATACCCGACATCCCAGTAGACGGACCACAGGAAGAGCCAAGGGATTACCACTGGTGGACTCAAGTGCTTAACAACTTGGCTTCCCAATACGACGTTGATCTAAACGGCAACGGCGGAGAAGTGTTCGAGCTAGTTCCCGAAGTGCTGGAGCGGTGTAAAGATGTAACCCGCGACGGCAAGATCAACTTCGACGATATGATCTGGTTGCCCGTGGCACTAGGTCTAAACATCTACCGCTACGATCTGCTCTTGATCGACGAAGCGCAAGACCTAAACCGTTGCCAACAGGCACTAGCCATGAAGGCAGGGCGAAGGCTTATCCTCTGTGGTGACCACAAACAGTGCTTAGTAGAGGATACAGAGATCAGAGTAACTGGAGAAAATGAGCCAGTAGCAATTCAAGATTTGAAAGTGGGACAAAGTGTAGTCGCTTTCAACCCAAACAGTGGCTATTTCTGTGGCGAAAGGACGCAGGGGAAAAAGATCACTGCCATTCGTGTAGACGAAACAAGTGAAGATACGATCACAATTGAGACAAACGACAACCATGCCTTGGTTGAGTGTACCCAAAATCATCGCTGGTGGGCTCGCTTCTCCCCGGATGTCCGAGATTATTGGTGCCTCTATGTTATGCGAAGAGGCTCCCGTGCTCGAATCGGCATCTGCAAATTGAACTACTCTTGTGGTCTTGGTCCTGCTGCAAGAGCAAGATCAGAAAAAGCTGACGCTGTTTGGATTTTGGATATCTTTAGAAGTGAAGTGGACGCCCGCGTAGAAGAACAGGTTATTTCTTACAGCTATGGACTACCACAATTAACTTTTTGTAATCGCGGGGAGTTTCATACGGACCAAGAAATCATTGATGCTGTTTATGAAGAACTTGGGGATCTTACCACAAACCTAGAAGACTGTCTGTGTGCTTTCGGTCGTTTATTAGCCTACCCGATTTGGGAGAGTGCTACAGTTGGCTACCTTTCATTCACAAAGGGGGCAGTCTACCACGCTTGTAATTTGATTTGTGGGGCGTTTCAATTACGTGTCTACAACGATACTAGGTCTGGAACCTGGGAAACTGTCAATGTCTCAAGATTAACTTGTTTTGGTAAACGCAAGGTTTATGGATTAACCGTTGAGCCTACAGAAAGGGGGCTTCGCCTCTATGTAGCAAACAACTTTGTTTCCCACAACTCAATCTACGGTTTCGCCGGAGCGGACGCGAAGTCAATGGACCACATGGAGGCAACTCTAAACGCTACAGAAAGAGGATGCCAGACGCTACCCCTTACTGTCACTCGCCGTTGCGGTAGAGCTATTGTCAGAGAGGCCCAAAAGCTAGTGCCCAACTTCGAGGCCCACGAAACCTGTTGTGATGGGCGAGTTACAAAGGGCAACTATAAAGATCGGCCAGATGAAACCAAGTATCCAGATAATCCTCAGTATAAGAGCTACTGTTGGCAAACCCAAGATGGGGATATGATACTTTGTAGAGTGAATGCGCCTCTGGTATCTGAATGTTTCAAGTTCCTCAAGATGGGGCGCAAGGCGAACATCCGTGGAAGGGACGTAGGGCAAGGGCTCGTAGCCACCGTGAAAAAGATTACAAAGGGGGAGCTAGGCCTCCCGGTCGCTGACCTATGGAGACTTCTAGGCGATTGGCTTGACAACGAAGAACAAAAGGAGCAGGCAAAACGGAATCCCAGCGACGCCCGCCTCATCGCCCTACACGATCGTCACGATTGTATTGCCTGTTTTACGGAGGATCAAAGTACGGCTGGAGGTGTTATCCAAAGAATCGAGGCGATTTTCACAGACAACAAACACGGAGAAGGCGTTATGCTTTCCTCTATTCACAAGGCCAAGGGGCTAGAAGCCAAGCGAGTATTCCTGCTCCAACCGGAAGGGGCTACGATACCTCACCCGATGGCAAAGACCCCACAACAGCGTGAGCAGGAATCCAATCTGCTTTACGTTGCAATCACCCGCGCCATCGAAGAACTGGTTTACGTTTCCTAACACTAAGAGGAGAACGACATGAAGAGAATGTACTACATTTTGATGCTGCTGATTATCTTTTTGGCAATACCAGTGCAACCAGTACAGGCTAAAGGCAAAAGGGGTGCTGCTGCCTACGAAGAGTTTACTGAACCTTGGCGCAGCCGGTTTGTGGAAACCTGGGAGAGAGCAATCGAGCACAAGCGAAACGAGATTAAACACCTCTCAAAATCTTTACGTCGCCCAAATAGTAGTCATCTAACCCAGCTATATTTGAAGTCTGCCAAAAAGGACATGGTGCGTCTAAAAAAGAATAACCCACCTTATTTTGGTGAAATACCTGTCAACGGGTTTGCTGTAGGCGTCTACGGTATTCCCTACCATATTCGCGCCAGGGTAATACAAGTTGTTGATTCTAATCAAATGATTGTTGGTGTTAAGGACACCCGTACTGCTGTAATAGGTTATCCTATCTGGATTATGTTTAAGTACCCAACGGCAGGCATTACGGATGGTGCAAGACTAAGAATCTGGGACCAGTTTGAAGCAAACCCCATAATTGTTACTGGTACAAGAACTTACAAAACAGCGAGCGGGGGCACAAAGACGCTGTTTGTAGTAGAGGTGCTAAACCTAAACTCGCTTAAGAAGAAACCGTAAGCTGCAACCAAACCGCATCAATATTATACCAAGAGAGGGGAGAACCTAAGCTATGCCAGTACCAAGGGGATACCGAAAGGTACGCACGATGGAACAGCGCAACGCCGCTAAATCTCTAGGCACCCTAAACGCACTGTGTAAGTGTGGTCACCTACGAACCAACCATGTGGGAGAGATGCATCATGGAAGCTGTAATCACACTGGCCCAGATCACAAAATGATTTGTGGTTGCATCCGGTTCACTTGGATAGCCTCTGTTGAAAGGGTAAAGCTATGACCTGCTACAATATCATGGCCCATTCCCGCGAGGATGGATGGAAACGAGTGGGCACCGTAGAGGCCCTCAACGATAACATCGCTCTAGGTTTAGCCACGCTACAAGGACTGGTGCCTGAAGGCACGCCAGCCAAAGCCGTACCGAGGCGACCCGTTAGTCCCAAGCCCAGGGCCAAGCGTAAGGCCAAAGCCAGACGCTGAGCCCTTACGCGACCGCACCACGCCCCCAGCCGGGCAAACTGGCCGGGGGCTTTTTCTATGCGATCGTAGGTGGCCCGTATAGGCCCCGCTTGCAGCTAGGGCTACCCAAACCCGTATTTGGCCTAGCATCGCCCATACGGAGCCCCTGTGGCTCGTAAACACCCCCTAGGTAGCGGCTAGTGGGGGCATTTTGGGCCGTATTGCCCGGTTTGCCCCACTTGTAGGGGGCAAGCAATGAAGAACCGCCCCGGCCCCCATAGCAAGGCGGAGCGGAACCTGCCAGAGGAGGACCGGGGCAGCGGGCTACCAATACGGTGGATTGCGATGCAACCAACACTCTTGGAGGTGACCGTAATGTTTAGGAGTTTGCCGTAGCTGGGGATAGGCGTTCCAAGGATCAGTGCGCTGAAAGGTTTCTACTTCCAACGAAGCGCGCCAATACTCTTGAAGGGAAGGGTTCATCATAGCGGCGAAGAAACTGAACGTGCTGCTTGGTCCCATTACAATATCACACTGAGTGAGCAAGTGGAAGTCGGGATACCAGTCCATTGCACGGTTGTCCTTAACAGCTAGGTCCTCTTCCAGATAGGTACAATCAGCCATCGGCTCCTTAGATAAAGTAAGTCCCAGCATTTCTACGGTTTGGGGATTGTACTGTGCAAACTCTTCCACTAGCAACTGGTCTTCTGTAGCAATGAACAGAGCAGGGTTAGCAAACCGTTTCCAGTTATCCCGGAGCCAGTGCAGATACCAACTCACAGGGATGATGGGGAATATGCGTCTACCATAGTCACCCCGGCGCAAGTGGACGCCTACGATTGTTTTGCCCTGTGAACGTAGTTTGGTGACGGCTGGTCCCACACGAGCAATTATGCTGCCAACAGGTTGGAACAACCCTCGTATCCTTTCACGGTTCCTTGTGTGGTAAAGCGTATGATATTGAGCGTAGCCCTGAAAGTCGTGATTGACTAGTTCGCTTCCCCGTGGTGGTTCCGGCTGGCGAGAACCGTTTCCTGGTTCTTTCCAAGGAGGTAACAGAGTGGTCACCGTGGGAGTAGTGGTTTCAAACAGGTGTGCGCCGACCCAGGGAGGCAACTGTAGTTCTGCGTCATACTGCTGAGCATAGCCCGTGAGGAAAGCGTACTGGAAGAACTGGTTGACAGATCTACCAAACTGCCACTTCCCGAACTGCTTCATCGTTATGACTTTGTTCATGTTCTCTCCAGTAGCTCACCGGCTCCCCACTTTGGGTTTTTCTTGTAAGACGTACCTGGAATGTTAGGGTGGTCGTCTAAGTATTCTCGCACTAAGGGATATGAATCCCAAGGATCAATCTTCACAAACGATTGCTTAGATAACACCGACCGCCAACACTCTTGCAGGTGGGGGCGCATCATGGCGGCGGAAAAGGAAAACGTAGACTCACCAATCAATAGCACATCACAACACCGTAACAACCACCAATCGGGGAACCAGTCCATAGATTCAACTGTAGGGTCTGCAAGATCACATTTTAGGTAGTTGTAGATACTGTAAGGATCAGATTGTAGGGGGAGTAGCTCGTTCGCTGTGATAGGATCGTACTTACGAAACGCTTCCACGTCTAAGGGCTCTTCGGTAGCAATGAACAACCGTGGGTTCTCGAACCTACCCCAGTTCTCGTCTAACCATTGCAGATACCATTCGTTGGGTGTTAAGTAGAAAACAGCGTGGCCCGTGTCACCTCGGCGTAAGTGCAATCCAATCATCGTAGTGCCATAGAACTTGTCTATGGCTGGTTGTATACGTTCAGCAAGCTCGGGGATAAGACTAGCAAACAGATTACGAATGAACTCTTGTTGGGGACGATAGTAGCTCGTATGATATTGAGCGTAACCTTGAAAGTCGTGGTCTACAACCTCATAACTGTCTGGCGGTATCGTGTGGTTCCAGTACACATTCAAGTCAGTCATGTGGTTGTGTCCACCTACGAAAGTTCTGCGCTCTTCGTAACGAGGAAGTTTCTTAGTAATAGGTGGGTTTTTGTGCCCGAATAGGAGTTGCCCTACCCAGGAACCAGCTTCGTACTTCAAACCGTACCGCTCAGCATACGATCTTAGGAAGATGTACTCGAAGACTTGGTTTCCCCAGCGTCCCTGTCGTCCTAAGCAACTCATCGTGATGGTTGACATCTATAAACCCTTTCCAGTTCGTCTCGTGCTTCCACAATTTCACCACTGGTCAACGAAGAGGTGGAAACCACACACTGGTATTCACCACTGCGACCCTTGTAAAATTGTTGATTAGGGGGTAACGATTCCCAACGGATATCGTAGTCTTGACGGTTGTCCCAGATGGGACTGCCTCGGTACGGTTGGTAGATAGAAAAGTCAGCATTGTCTAAAGTTACTTCTTCTAGGAACCGCTGGGTCTCTTCTAGGGAACTGCGGTCTTCTCCAGGTAATCCCACGATGAAAAAGCCCTTGACATGGATCCCAACCTGCCGTAGCATACCGATAGCGTTTTTGAGGGTCTTAGTGTTCTCGTCTTTGTGGATAGCTTGGAGTATTCTATCGGAGCCGGATTCGATGCCAATTCCAACCTCAACACAACCAGAGCGAACCATTGCTTTCAACAAGTCCTGACCGTGGCGTATAACCAAGTCACCCCGCACAAAGCACCGCCACAGCATCCCGTAGTTCCTAAGCACCTCGCAAAGTTGTTTTGCTCGCTCCTTCAGTAGTATGAATGTGTCATCGAAGAACATCAAAGCGCCGTAGTCCCACTCTCTACGCAAGTAAGCAGCCTCTTCTTCGATCTTCCTGACACTGCGATACCGTACCCGTTCCTCTGTCTTTGAGCAAAAGCCACAGCGAAAGGGGCAACCTCTCGAAGTCAGTAAGGTAGTCGCAGGAAAACCTGCGATTGTATAGTTGTAACTGTGGATGTCTAAGAAGCTACGGTTTAATATGGGATAATCATCTAGGTTTCCATGCCCTAGGTTTACAACTCCATTGAGTTTGAAGATTGCCGGTGTAACTCTTTCACCATCGCCGAGTACCACGGTGTCAAAGCCATCTGCTAGGCACTGTTCCATGTTAGCTTGCGCGTGGGGACCGCCAATTATCACGCGGTTCTTGCTAGAGGTAGATTTGATTTGGTTGAGCATCTCTAGAGCGTGAGGGTATTCCGGAGTGGTAGGACCTAGAGCAAAGTGATGGGAAGAATGGTCAGGTGTGTCTCTAATAGCAACGTCGCACCCACACTCACGTAGGGCAGTTCCCACAGCTAACAAGCCGAGCGGTGGAAACACCTTCTCGTCAATGAGGAAGGGAGCCCTGCAAAGTAGGATACACGTCTTCATAGGATTACCACGGTCTCGGGTGGATGCCTTCTTCTATAGGTAGATCGAAAATGTTTGGACCGTTCCAACCGATGCTCAATTCTTTGACTGGTTCTATTACCTGCCTGCCTCGTTCCCTGTAGAAGTTCTTGCCTTCTGCTGAGATGCTGTTATTTGTGCGATTGTAGTAGTACCACGGGTTCCCCTGAGACGAATCAGCAGAGGGGCCGTGTTTGTCTAAGCAAGGAAACGCTACTTTCAAGTCCTCGCTGTGGTCTGTTGAGGGGAACATGCCGAGGGCTATGAACGTGTCTAGTCGCCATGCCCAGCATCCACCGTAGCAGAGCGACTTATCGAAATTGTGTTTGGGGTTGTCACTGGACGTTCTTACACGGCGCAGGCTATTGCCAGCTTCATTCATTTCTAATGCTTCGCGTGGCTGCGCCCAACACTTACGATCGAGAGCATCGGAGACCGACTGCATAGTGTGGGAGAAGTACACGTCATCATCGTCCCAGAGTATAACGGCGTTGAGTTGGGGATACTGCTTCAAAGCCATCTTGATGAGCGCGTTCCGTTTGTCTCCCATCGTGGGGTATCGCTTGGCCGTAGAAAACAGCGTCCACCGTTCATGCTCTTCAGACTGATACTGACCGGCATCATCCAGCACGAACAGTCTTGCGTCACGGTTGGTTTGCTGTAAGAAGCTATGAATGCTTCTTCCAAGCAGCTTAGGACGATTCCAAGTGATACAGATTGCTAGGACGTTCATTCGTCTCCCTCTTCCTTAGGTCTCACAAGTAGGACTTGGGTGCTGTTTTCTTGGTGGTACTCAACCGCGTAAGGCTCGTTCCAAGCGTTCATAACGGCTTGAAAATCGTACATCGTGGGCCACTGCTCTGGAATATGCGGTGGTGGTGGAGGCTCCATAAGCAAGTTTATATCATCGATTAGGATTACTGAAGGTGTACCAGCCTGAAAGAACGTGCCAATCATTTCCAACTCTTCCATTAGGGGGCATTCCTTGGCCGGTCTTACAGGGCCTCCGCACCAGTGCCCATCTAACCAGTACAGAACCGGCTTAGTTAGTTGTGGCTTGATTCGCTGTAGAAACTTTGGAGAAGGCTCTGTCGTAATTTCTACGTTATCGTAGCGAGCTAATCGCTGTTTAGACTTTGCAACTAATCTGGGATCAATGTCACAGGACCAGACTTTGTCAAATATCATCGCAGCTAACTCTGTTGTGTCACCGTGGGCCGTCCCTGTTTCTACAAAGTAGGACAGATTGTACTTACGTTTGAGTTGAGCTAGAACCGCGCCGGGAAGGTTGGTACGAATCTGCATGTTTTTCTCCTCGGGGATCTTTTGTGTTTCGTTGTAAGTAGTGGTAACATCACACCACTTCGCTCTGATGAAACCAAGAGTGTACCACTTGGCCTCTTCTATAGTAATGAAAGGGGGTTCCCAAGAGCTGTAGAAGACTTCTACAAGGTCTGCTACAACTTGCACGGGCACCCGCCACTTTACTAGAGCTTGAATTCCAAACGGTCTTCCCAACAGACACATATTCAAAGCGGTGCCTGCCATGAGAACATTAGTAGGCTTGTGCTTGACAAGGTTGTAGATTTCTTGAGCGTCATCAGAAATCAAATCTTCTGGGAGTATTTCAATCCCCTCATGCTGTTTGGTGTAGTCCGTATGTACTGCACACGTTGGAATGTCAGGACAGCCTGTTGTATAGGTTGTGTCCAAAGGGGTTTCAACTTCCCATATTTTGTTGTGTACTCTACTCAGGACTTTGGGAAACCTCTTCATTGCCTTTCGTTGGGGCCAAGAACTATAGTAGCTATCAACGGTTTCTGAGGGACAGTGTAACACCCGTCCACCGTGCTTACGAACTATCTTAGCGAAGCTATTGATACGCTTTACTAGAGACTCTGTCCTACGACGTAAGTCAGCGCAATAGTGGTTATCCCACACATCACAAATCAGTAGAACTGTGTTTTGTAGGGTGTTAGACACTCACTCGCTCCAGTACAGTCAGACCATTGCAGTTCTTGTAGTGATCTTTGATACGCCAATCGCCTTCAGCTACAAACTCTTCCACGGCTTGCCACAGTCCCGGCGTCTTACCGTCTGCCCCCACTTGCCCGAAGTGCTCTGTGTCATGTAGAACGATGTACTTGCGCGCTTTTGGACCGTGCAAGCGCAGTTCTTCTTTCAGTTGGCTGTAGAAGTGGTTTGTATCAATGAAGAGCAAGTCAGTTTCTGGTACTTCTACTTGGAGCCAGTCCCCTTCGTGAAAGTGCCAAGGTAGTCCCTCACCGTGGCAAGTATCAATAGCTTCCTGAATCTCTGGGATGAGTGACGAGCAGTAGGAATGCACTTCTCCACCGTGGCAAGCACAACCCCAGAGCCAAGCCCACGTTGATACAACGTACCGTACACCACCTTCCACGACGTGAGAACATTCCCGTGCTAGTTCGTAGAGTGTGGGCATGTGTTCACTCATGTCAGTGGGCACTTCACAAGCGTTCTTGTAGTGCTTTTCTAATCGCCGACTCCAGCTTAGATAGCTCTTGTGCTGTCTAGGGTCACCGTGGACAAAGTCCAGGCTTTCGCACTCTAGCCCCTTCCACCAGCCTTCCATGTCTGGCTTGCCCACGCTGGGTATCTTAGTTCCCGGAGGTGTAGACCCTTGTCCATAATGTTTGATAACTTTGCCGTATTGACAAAGAACTCCACAGGGATGACCGGCTCGCACGACGTTAGCTAACATCTTCAAGATGCCGTAAGCGTGGGGAAAGTTAGTGTCCATGTCTTGCCATGCTTCTCTACGAACTAGACAACACCAACCTTCTGGTAGAATGTTGTCTGGGGCTTGTGTGTTGTACTGGTAATCAATAGAAACGATTCCCCGCCGTATGTTTTTAGGTTGTGTAGGCTCTGGACTCCAGCTAAGAGGAAACAGAACTTCAGGCAAGCCGTCGGCCCACTCGACCATGTAGCGAAGCCAATCAGGATCTAAGATTTCTACGTCACTGTTTAGCAGCAGCACAAACTCTGAATCCTGGTCACCCTCTTGCACGCCGATGTTATTGCCTTGCGAAAAGTAGTGATTGATGGGTTCTAAGACGAGTCTGTCTATAAGTCCTTGTCCCTTGAGGCTTATCAATGTCTGTACCACGTCAGGCTCGCTACCGTTATCGACCACAACCACTTCGTAGGTAACACCGCGCGTCTGCTTGAGCGACGGTAGCAGCCTCTCGATATTGTGTGGGTGGTTATAGTTTAGAATTACGATTGAAACTTGCATCACATACCTCGATTCTTGAAAAGGGCATTGTCACCGTGGATCCCCAGCAACTCAAATCCCGGCAGCATCTTCTGTAGTTCGGTGAGGGGTAGCTGGCCTTCGTAGAGGGGATTGTCATAGAACTCGGTGTAGAAGTACCGTGTTTTCGCAAGAGCGTTGGGAGCGCCTAGGATTACCTGCGCCTCGGCTCCCTGAACGTCGCACCAGATGAAGTCGATTATGTCAATTGCACCACGGGTCAACAGCCAAGTGTCTAGCCTCAATGTACTGACAGTGTATTGCCGGTCCTCTGGAAAGGTGGTCCAGGGTGAAAAGTCTAGGTGACCTGTCGGCTTGCACAAGCTACCGCTCAAGTCCCACTCTTCTAGATAGCAGTAGTGGGAAGCTCCTACGTGCCTTGACTTCTCGGGTGGTCGGCCTGAGCTACCGTAGAACGTGGCTTCCCCATCTTGGTTAGAGATAGCCGCTTCTGTAAGTATCGCTCGTTCGTTGTTGACAGTTTCTCGGAACCGTGCCAAGGCTCTAGGGTCAGGCTCGAAACAGTACACCGTTCCTGAGGGCAGTAGCTCCAAGAGTTTGTTGGTGTCCGTGCCGTCGTTGCAGCCTATTTCCAGAACAACTTGGTTGGAACCAGTAATGTACTGAATGATATCTTTTGGTTTCAGGTCTCTGTGGGATTTGAACATCATCCTACTCCTAGAGGAACGTAGTTACTTGGGGGATTAGACTGCATCAGTCGCCAGCAGTCTATCACTAGCCTATCGCCATAATCTAGCTTCGCATACTCCGGGTCGGGTAGTGCTATGACCACTATGTCAGCACGGTCCACGTAGTCTTGGAGGTGTGAGTTCTGGGTGATAATGACGTTTATTCCCAGTGCTCTTAGCTCTTTCGCAAGCGCTCTTCCTGCTGATAGAGTGTCAATGCTTGTGCCTAGCTTGTAGCTGATTCCCAAAATGCAAACGATACCGGCTTCGTAGTAGAGGTAGTCTTTGACAAGTTGGACCAGCCGTGCCTTCTGCCACTCGTTGTCTGTGTGAACTTCTTTCACCAGTTCTAGTTCAAGGCCACGGTCGCTGCCCACCTTAGCCATCGCAAGGTTATCGCGAGGGAAACATGGTCCTCCAAAAGCCGTGCCACCTTTCAAGTACAGTGGTCCGATTCGCTTGTCTAGTCCAATAGCTCTAGTCACCGTGTCTACGTTAGCTCCCGGCGTCTTCTCGCATAGCTCGGCAAGCATGTTCGCGTAACAGATTTTCATGGTCACAAAGCAGTTCAACGATAGCTTGGTAAGTTCTGCGTTGATTAGCGACATGCTAACTACTGGAGGTTGATTGAGGCAGAACCGAGCATAGAACTCCTGGAGTACCTTGGCTGGCTCTACAAAGTTGGAACCCACTAACACAAAATCAGGATTTAGAAGGTCGTGTATCACAGAACCTAGTGCAATAAACTCGGGGTTGTAGCAGACGCCGTAATGCTCTGTGCTAACAGGACTGACCCTTCTCAAAGTTCTAGCAACCTCTTCGTGCGTCTGTCCAGGCATCACGGTGCTGACCAGTACAACTGTGCGATAGTGGTCTGAAGCTAGGTAGCAACCAATCTCTTCAACTACATGGTGAACAGCCTTAGCGCAGAAGCTACCATCCTTCAAGCTAGGGGTGGGCACCACGACGAAGATAATGTCAGCCTTCTTCACGGCTCTTGCGAGGTCAGTGATGTGTATCTGTTTGTAGACACGTTCGTCGCTTAACAACTCTTGCAATCCTGCCTCCTCTACGGGTGCGCGCTGTTTCAGCAAAGCGTCTACGGTATCCTTGTTCAAGTCTACTCCCCAAACATCAAAGCCCCGTGAGGCTATAGCCACTAACAGAGAAGAGCCTAGTTTGCCTAAGCCAACCACGGCTATATTCATGGCTTTGCTCCTTCTAGTACGTTGTAGTCACACCCTGGAAAGTTAGTGATGCGAGGCTGGGGTTGATTGCCCATAGAACTGGTGAAGCCTATGTGGTCCACGAGGCTGGGGCTATGGACGAACTCGAAGTAACCTTCCTTCTTGAGACAGATAGAAATCTTACCGTCAATAGAGCGATAGTGCCTTCGAGCATCTTGCAACTTGTTTATGAGGGAGGGCAACGATAGTAGTGCCATAAGTCCCCGACGACTGAAGACAAGCGCCTGCGCACCGCGACCGCGCTGGTTTGAGTGATACCAACCTGTTTGCCCATCTGCTAACTCCTCGTTCTGTGGGTACGTGCATAGGTTCAAGTAGCCTTTATCGGGAAACTCATTCTTCTCGATGTACTCGCGCACGCCCCGGCATATCGTTATGTCGTCTTGGAACATTGCGAAGAACGTGGTACTTGGCTCACGCGCATACAGTTCCCACATCCCTAAGATCCAGTTGCCGACGATGCCTATTGCGGGATTGTGGACCGTGGCAACCAGCCCCAACTCTTGGTAAGCCTCGTCCGACACTGCGCCATCTATGAACAGGCGTGGGCAAGGAAAGCCGGATGCCTCCAACGTCTTCAGTGCAGTTGGCAACAGATCGTGTCTGCGCGTGGGTGTGGTGGTTATACCGTAGGACCATTTAGGTCGCTTTGAGGGCTTCATATTCTTCGCTCCTATGCACGGCTTCTTTTACTAAACGACGCGCCCAAGTCCGTGCTATAATGACGCCGAGTGGTGTCTTGTCTACCATCTTAGCAGTAGCTGACAGTAGTGGCCTTCCCTCGATTTCCCATTCCCTACGTTTCGCCTCTGCTAGTAGAGCATTCACTATCGGTACGATATTCTCAAGGGTTTCGGTTGGTCCCCAAACATTCATGCGGTCAATCCACATCTTACAAGCACAACCCTTCTTGAGACCAACTCCTAGTCTCTCCTGGATTAGGTCATGTAGGATTGTTCCTGTAGTGTAAGGTGACTCTCCCATGACTGACTCTACGTTATAGTTGTCCAGGGTGGTAACTCAATCTGCTTAGTAGTTACTGATGAACCACCAAAATTGACGGCTGTGACTACATCAAGCGTTTGCCAACCGTAACTGTTCGGCTCTATGTCTGCGATCCAATACTTAGCACCGTTCACATCCCATCTACACCAGACTCGGTCGCCTACGCCGCCTGAAACGTCACCTGAAAACCAGTAGTTGCCCTGGTTTCCACTGCCAACAGGATTCCATACTTGTATAACGGATCCGTGGTTGACCCCGAAAACGTCGTAGCCGCGCATAACGCTATCGCCTACTGCGTCCACGGTGATGTTTGAGACACTTTGGGCAAGGTCCGCTCGCAAGATGCCGAAAAAGTCGCCGGGTATTTGCATGTCGAGGATTTCCCAGGCACCCTTGTCGGTCATGTATTGAGCAATTCCCAGCGCTCCGGCGTCACCACTGGTAGTAAGCATTTTGGAAAATCGGTTCTGGAAGTCGTGAACGGTGAAGGTGGTTTCATCTTCATCCTCTTCCCAGGCGGCTCCGGTCCAGACAAGTAAACCCACTTCGGCGGAACCGCCGGCACTCAAGGTGGCGCCCATTTCAAAGCGGCGAATGCTTCCCTGGTTGTACGATTGCACCACTACCCACTTTCCAGACTTTGTACGCGCCACAATAATAAACTGGTTATCGGCGATAGACCACGGACCAGTATTGAACACTTCCTTCTCAAAGTTCTCGGCGATTTCCAACTCTGCTGGGTCTGGAACATCAGTGATCCTGAATATCTCACACGTTCCACTTGAAACTTGCCAATCATCTGTTTCCCCATCTTCTACCATTCCATCAATCTTCTCTGTGGCCCGAGCTACCATAATATCTGGGGTCTGGATACCGTTAGGTGGCTCATCCCCTAGAAGGTCATCTACGTGTTTCTTGTACCACGCCCATATTTCCCGGAGTCGTTCGGCGTCTCTCGCTGATATTTGAATAGACATGCTATCACCTTGGGGTTGCGTAAAGGATAAAGCGGATTGTACCAGACTGGCTTCTAACCTCTAAGTTCTTGACGGTGCTAGGCACTCCCCGAAAGGACTCGCCGGGCAGTATCAACCAGTTTGTAGAAGAATCCGTGGACGAAAGGAGTAGAACCTTCTTGGCTAGGTCTGCTTTCTGTTCTTCTGTGGGGTGGACTTGAAGGTTAGTGCCTTCCTCGTTGCGGATGACAAGCATACTAACTTCGTCAAGCCAACCCGTGTCTAGGGCTTGCCATTCTTCGCCGACTTTGCAGTTACGACGGTAAGGCTGTTCCTGGGATTCCACTTCTCGGGTGAAGCGGGATTCGAGGCAGTCAGGCTGATCGCCCATGACTTGATGATAGACAGTCTCAACGACTGTAATACGATTTTTGATATCGTTCATTAGAGTTCGCTCCTACTCTAAATCGGTTAGGCTTCAAACGCTTCTACTACCACAGCGCAGGAAGCTGTATTCGCCTTGATTCTTAGTTGGTTGGTGTTGGGTCCTACGGTGCCTGCGCCCGTACCATACTCTGTGAACAACTCGCGGGACAGGCGGAAGACCCAGTGTTCGCCCGGTCGCACTTCCATAAGTGGGTAGAACACACCCAACTCTGGATCCCAGATACCCACGTTTACATAGTCGGTGGGATCCAAGTTTCTTATGACACAGAGACCAGGTATCGTTAGCTCTGAAAGGTCTACGTTCGTTCCAGCTATCGTAGCTGTGAACGCGCCAGGGGTTGGTCCCAGTTCCCCGTCTACATCGGTTGTGAATGCTGTCGGGTGACTACGATAATCAAGATTGGTAGTCCTGATTGACATGCTACCGCGAACTTCTGCTTCATCTGCCATAGTTCTAGTCCTTAAAAACTGGTTGGTATTCCTAGTGAAAGGAAGTTGGATTCTGTATAATACTGAACGTTTATCTGAGCCGCATTTTCTTTGCTGGGAGCGGCTGCTTGCGCTCCGCTACCATCTAAGAACCGGGGGCTCGATACTATGTCATCATTTTCATCCTTTATCCGCTCAAAATCATCCTGATCAGTTTTGTCGCCCTGAAACTTCAGCTCCATCATTCCTTCATCGTAGACTTGCCGATCAAACGTGCTATAATCTATGTCGAACTGATAGGTCTCCCTGTAGTAGAACCC